>Ga0208244_100361_pt1 | contig 48713 bp, 36 predicted proteins | sample SubbioCR12Aug_5A_FD_184828 | JGI IMG/M metagenome (GOLD analysis project Ga0208244, IMG submission 184828) | Serpentinite rock and fluid subsurface biosphere microbial communities from McLaughlin Reserve, California, USA - CR12Aug_5A (SPAdes) | ecosystem: Environmental > Terrestrial > Deep... | reverse complement strand
GTCCGTACGGTTTGATGAGGGGACGGAGGCTCGAACCGAGCCTCCTCCTACTCTATCTTCGAGGAGCGCGAGCTTCAACTTCTCCACAATCGCCAGTGAGATTTCATCCTGGATGATAAATACATCCTCCAGTTCACGGTCGTATTTTTCTGACCAGAGATGGTAGCCATCAGCGACGTTGATTAATTGGGCTGTAATTCGCAGCCTGTTGCCTGCTTTGCGAACGCTGCCTTCCAAAACTGTACTTGCATTCAGTTGTTTGCCGATCTCCCGTATGTCAAGATCCTTCCCCCGGAACCGGAAGGCGGATGTGCGTGCAGTGACGCGCAATCCCACGAGCTTGCTCAGTGCATTGATGAGTTCTTCCGCCAAGCCATCGCTGAAATACTCATTCTCAGGGTCGGGGCTCATGTTGACAAATGGCAACACAGCGATCGACGGCAAGGCTTTCCCCACTTTGGTTTCATTTGTTTTCTTCATCGTGTCTAGCTGGGCCAGCAGTTCTCGTATATGCTGGAATCGTTTTCCAGGGTCCTTTTGCAGCATTTTGGTGATATTCGATTCAATATCGGGCGGAAGGTCTGACCGAAAGCTGGAAATCGGCTGCGGCTCCTCGTGAACAACTGAATACAACATCGCCGCCTCGTGCTCACCTCTGAACGGTAATCTTCCTGTCAGCATCTCATAGAGGACAACCCCCAACGACCAGATATCCGTGCGATGGTCAACTTTCTCTCCGCGCGCTTGTTCCGGCGACATGTAGGCTACAGTTCCCAGTGTCTTGCCCGCTTTAGTAATCATGGTTTGGCCGGCCAACTTCGCCAGACCGAAATCAACAATCTTCGCTATGCCGTCCGTCGTGATAATCACATTGCCCGGCTTGATGTCCCGGTGCACGATTCCTTTCTCGTGCGCCTTCGACAATCCGCTTGCGACCTGAACAGCAATCTCGACCGCTTCTTCCAGCTTCATCGGCCCACGGGCTATCTTCTCCTTCAATGGCTCGCCTTCGTAGCAATCCATGACGATGAAGAGTCTCCCATCGTCAGTCCCGTCGATGTCGTGTATCGTGCAGATGTTATTGTGTTGGAGTGCAGAAGCAGCTTGCGCTTCGTGGATGAAGCGTGCTTTCGCATCTGCATCGCGGGTGTATTCAGGAGGGAGAAACTTGAGTGCAACGGTGCGCTTGAGCTTGGTGTCTTGGGCTTTGTAGACAACGCCCATGCCGCCTTCACCCAATTTTTCAAGGATTCTATAGTGCGAAATGGTCTGCCCGATCATTCTTGGCCTTTACGGGTGGGTTTGTCGATCGTCGAATTCATCCATCGATCGAATTCGTCATCGCCTGTGCTGTCTCTGTTCTGTTTGTCCGACGACCAGCGTTGGGGGTTTTCGATGATGTAATCACGGATCTGATCCAGGGATCGGTCGTCGCGAATGATGTGGTCGTAATAGCCGCGATGCCACAGGGGAGCGCCGGGGGTGGTTGATAATTTATTGATGCGTTTCGCGGATTCGTATTTGAAATACGCCACGACATTTCCCAGGTAGGGGCGGGGAAACCCCGCCCCCGTATGTGGGCGACGGGACGTCGCCCCTACGGGATCGTCCATTATGATTATTATCCCATGCACATGGTTCGGCATCACCACAAACGCATCCAATCCCACATTCGGGTAATGGTTCGGCAAATCATTCCAACACGATTGCACAATCGCTGCCAGGTCGTTTCTGCGCATTTCACCATTCACGATCTCACCAAAACGCTGCTGTCGATCTTTGGTGCAAATGGTCACGAAGTACCCTCCGGGTCGTGAATAATCATACTCCCGCAGCCGAATGTGCTTTCGTTTTCGCACTCATTGAATTCCTAACTGCCAGTCGGGGTTCATTAACCTCAATCGAACGGCTTATCAACTATCACAAATCTGTGGTCTTTGATCGTGCAGACGAAGCCAATTCCCCCTGCGACCATTCATCCTCACTTCAACCTCGCCAGTCTTTTCCCCGCGTCCTTCGGTTCTGGGCGATCGGGATCTGAGTTCCTCCAGAGTGCAATGAATTTTTCGTACTGCTCGACCGCTTTTCCTTTCAATCCCCTTTTCTCGTATAGTTTCGCAAGTTCGTACCGATGAAGAGGATTCACGAGCCTGCGGTCTTTGCTTGAGGGATCAAACCGCGTCAGCCGTTCATATTCTGCAATGCCAGAATCAAGCTCTCCCTTCTTTACCAGGGCTTTCGCCAGGCCATCCCGAGGGAATGCGAGATTGAGTGGAACCATGGATCGTATGTCAAACGAAGAATCTATCACCAATTCCGGGTGGTCCCTCCAGTGGCGTACAGCTTCGTCCATTCTTCCTTTTGCCATGAGTAGCTCGCCCTGAATCTGATGATGGAGGAGCGAGAGCCAGCGGTGGTTCACCCCCGTCAGTTTCGGCATCGTCGTCGATGCAGCCGCGAGGGCACCTTCCACCGAGTTCAGACGACCCTCACTCAACTCTGTCCTCGCAGACAGTAGTCCGTAGAAGGCAGTGTAGTATGGCGCATTCATTGGATAGACCGCCATGTAAGCGTCCCTCGCCTCTGCGAGCGCACGTCTGCTCTTCTCAAATTCACCCCGACTCGAGAGCAAAACGCCCAATGCACGCTTTGCCATTCCTTCCCACAATCGGTTTTTTGCGCGGTCCGCTGCTTTGGAAGCTGCAGAAACCGTTAAGAGAGCGCTCGCGTTGTGCCCAAGCCAGTGTTCGTACAGCGCCTGCCATAATGTGGCGTTGAACTGTGAACCTTCATCATGAACCTCCAGACGCATTTTGTTGATCCAATCCAAGGCCTCGTCGTATTTGTCCAGTAATGCATGTGCATACGCTATCTTCGGATGCGTAGCGAGAAAGTCCGGCTTAAGCGCCACAGTCTTCTTATAGTTGGCTATTGCCTCATCAAGCTCTCCCATGGAGAAATGGAGATCACCCATGGAGTCGTACGGATTTGGTTCCCCGGGTGATGCGGCTGCGTACCGTTTGAGCCATACCAGCGAGTTTGTATAGTCTCCCCTTCGCATATATTCGTACCCGAGGAAAAACATTGCGGGCCCGTAGCCTGGATCAAGTGCAAGCACCTGATGAAACCGGGCAACAGCATCTTCTTGCTCGAAGTGCATTCCAAGCACGAGGTGGACCATTTTCTCCTTTGGAAACTCGTGTTCAAGTTCCTTAAGAATCCGGTACTGCTTGCCCTGGTCGGCCTCGACCACCCTGGCATAGTATGATTCGATAAATAGCTTCTCTTTTCTCGTAGCCCTTGCCGAGAACCTGAACGCCCGTTCGAATGCTGCTATCAGCGCAGGTCTGTCCCCAAGGTTGCTACAGACGAATCCAAGCCACAAGTGCGCCATGGCGAATGTCGAATCGAAAATCAATGCGCGTTCGAGGGTCCTGCGGCCATCCTGAAAGGCAAGTTTCTCCACTTCCTGCACACCTCTCAGGTAAAGGTTGTATGCCTCCATTGAAGAGGTTGTCACGTCAGCGATTGGTTTCTGCTCCGACGCAACCCTTCGCTCCGGCAGTCCAAATCCTGCCGCAATCTTATTACCAAGTTCATCAATTTGCACCTTCAGGATGCTGCCAACGCCTTCCCCTTTCGAGCCCGCGCTCTTCAGCAGTGCTTTGCTCTCGACATCGATCACTTTCACGTCGGTCGCGAACATGTCTCCCATTTTCACGAAGCTCCCCGTTACCAATGCTCGAACGCTGTCTCTCCGGCACAGCTCAAAGCCAAGGTCGGTGTTGATCACCTCCGCATCCGACCTTCCCATCTGCTTGAGCAAATCTCTCATTCGCTCCCAGGTAGTGACACGGAGGGCTGTGGATTGTTCTAGGCTCGTAATAAGAAGATTAGGGATCGCTGCACGGAGATAGTCGTACTGCGCTTCTCCTGTCTGATTCTCAAACGTAATGACGGCGATGGGAATGCGCTCAGTCCGAAACAACAGACTTTCGACTGCTGGCCAGACGACAAAGTACGCCAACAACAGAACAACCAGCACTCCGCCGCCAACTGCGGCCGGCCGAATCCACTTTTTCTGGAGTAACCCTTCCGAATGTTTTTTCAGCTCCTCAACCGATACTTCGGAAGGTCGCATGGCTGCGCTCGTCCGCACAACTCGCGTCGTTTCCTTCTTTAGTCTCCGCAAGTCTATAACCATGTCGTGCACAGTCTGGTATCGGTCCTCCGGGTCTTTCTCTAGCGCACGGTTCAACACGTGAAGTAGCTCCGATGGCGCGTCGGGCAGATAATCCTGCACCGGGTGGGGCTCTTCATTCAAGATCGAGTACATCATCGCCGCTTCATGCTCCCCGCGGAAGGGCAAGTGACCCGTTAGTGTTTCATACAGCACGACCCCGAACGAGAAGATATCCGACCGTGCATCCACTTCACCCCCCTCAATTTGCTCCGGCGCCATATACGCCAGCGTCCCAGCTGTGCTGCTCGTTCTCGTCAGCTTCAGCGATCCTTTGAGCTTCGCCAGCCCGAAATCCATCACCTTTACCTGCTTCTTCGTGTTCACCATGATGTTTTCGGCCTTGACATCGCGGTGGACAATCCCCTTGCTGTGAGCTTCCTGGAGTGCCTCGCCGATTTGTATTGCGTGGGTGATCGCATCATTGACAGATGGGGCAACGAGGCTCGACGCTCTGCAAGATTCAACCTTCTGACGCAGCGTGACACCTTCCACGTATTCCATGACGATGAACTGCTGGCTTGACCCTTCGGGGCCTTCCCCTAGGGCAATATCGTAGATCGTACAGATGTTGGGATGGTTGAGCGCGGCTGCGGCCTGGGCTTCCTGGAGGAAGCGGGCGCGTTCTGGCTCGTGTGTTTCGAGGCTTCGAGGGAGGAATTTCAGGGCGACGGTGCGTTTGAGCTTGGTGTCTTCGGCCTTGTAGACAACGCCCATACCTCCCTCCCCAAGCTTCTCCACGATGCGATAATGCGAAATTGTTTGTCCGATCATGGTTCACACCTCCCGCCTTGCAACGGCGGGATCCTCAAAACGGCAGCCACTCATAGAAAGCGTTCGTGGGCCGTTTTGGGACTTCGCCGAGTTTTTCAAGAATTTTGTAATGTGAGACTACCTGGCCTATCATACTCTTTTCCTTCCGCTCCCGCCATCCTTCGACAAGCTCAGGATGGGCGGGATGCGCAAACTTGCTGCCACTCTCCCGACTTGCGTCGGGATCGTGGGCGAGTTTGGCACTTCACCAAGCTTCCCGAGGATTCGATAGTGAGATATGCTTTGACCGATCATAAACTGCTGCTCCCGTGTTCTCTACGCTTAGGTACGATTTCCACAATTATGAAAGAATAACGTTCATGCACATCGATTCATCACAATGGATGTAGGTGGAACAGGCAGTCCGGCAGGGAGTCTCAATCGACCCCCACTGGATGCCATTATCATTCAAGGCGCTTCAGTCGAGGTCGACCTCGTTATTCAATGATGATCATTGGTGGCGACTCGCCGGTTGCGAACACTTTGTCAGTCAGGCAGAACACCGCATACACATTGATGCTGTCCTTCGCCTTGTTCCCGATATTCAATGGTTTTGTTGTTCCCGCCCTCGCAAAATCTGTGAATTTTCCAACCAGATATTCATCCATGAACTGGAAGTACGCGTCTGTACCGACCGCAGTCCAGACAATTTTATCTCCCCGTTTTGCATGGACTGTTGTCTTTGTCGAATCGCTCTTCAGAACAACTTTCCACTTGTTGTTGACTTTCTTGATCTCCAGTTCATGTGTCGCGGGAGGAGGTGGTGGAGTCAGTTCAGGACCTTCCCTCAGTGTTCCCTCATCACCAGTCATAGAGACCCCAAGAATGAAAATTGGGATCATCACAAACCATAAGAACTTCTCCATACGTACTCTCCTTTTGAAAAGTGGTGGAATGTTGGTACGATGTTGCGTGAGTTGCTGCCAAGATCTGTGTGGGTCAACTCCCCCCCCCATCCGACGCTGCGATTTGCTGATTATCGGAGAATGATTGTCACTGAGTCGCATGGGACAATCGACCCGGAAATTCTGCGTGAAACGGGAAAGGAATTGGCGTGCAAGGACAAAACTGTTCGGGAACCGGGTCAGGATTTCCGCCGTGCCATCCTCCTTCCGGCAGCACATGCATTCATCCACTACGTTTTGCGCACCGTCACAACCGTGATATCATCTGATTGCGGATAGGTGCCGGCGTGTTCCCGGACAGCCAGAAAGATTCCGTCGAGCAATTTCTCGGCAGACGCGGCTCGAAGATTCTGGATTTGATCCAGGAGTCGCTGTTCGCCGAATTCCTCTTCATGACAATTCCAGGCCTCGGTTACTCCGTCAGAGTAAATCGTGAGGACATCTCCGGGCTCGAATGATATTGTTTGGTGGCTGAATTCGAAGTCATCGAGGGCGCCAAGAACAATTCCGCCTGAGGAAAGTTCCTCCACGACGCCGCGGGATCTGACGAGAAGGGGGGGATTGTGTCCCGCATTGCAGAATGTCAGTGTGTTGGTTGAGGAATCAAGAACCCCATAGAATAGCGTGACAAATTTCTCGGGGCCGGTGCTTCGAAAGAGAAGATTGTTCGAACGGCGGACACATTCGCAGACATCGCCTTTTCTCAGCGCTTGCCCGCGCAGGGTTGCCTGAAGATTAGCCATCAATAGCGAGGCCGGTGGGCCTTTTCCGGAAACATCGCCGAGGCAAATTGCGTGGGAATGTTCGTCAAGAGGAATGAAATCATAATAGTCCCCGCCACACATCTGGGCGGGAATCATCCGGGCGGCAATTTCGTACCCAGAAATTGATGGAAGCGTGTGGGGCAAGAGTTCTGTCTGTATCTTTGACGCGAGGCGGATTTCTTCGCGTAATAGGAGAAGGGCCTTCTCTTCTTCAGAGAGCCTGGCATTTTCAAACATTCAACAGGAACGACAACGTGCCAAAGTAGACAATGCGGCGTAAAAAATCAAACGAATTCTAGAAACAATCCTCATCAAACGAGAAAAGCGCCCTTTCGAGCACTTTTCTCGTGTTGAATGAAGAGCGTTGAAACTACGGCGTTCGTTTGCCTGATCGCAGTTCGTTCACGATTCGCTCGGCCCTGTAGATATCCTCCAGCGCTTCCAAGATGCCTGAAGAATGCACCGATACGCAACGATCCTTCTCGCTGTCGTGGATGAAGTCGTTCGGCAGGCTCTCGATGTTTCCATCGAACGCGATGCCGACGATCTCGAGGCTTTTATTGACAACGGGGCTGCCGGAATTTCCCCCAATAATGTCGTTGGTAGAAACAAAATTGAACCGCACGCTCTTGTCGAACGACGCTGGAGCATTGACCCATCGATCAGGCAATGCCCATGGGAGCACTCCGCTGAACGAATAGTACCGATCATATAATCCGTAGAATGTCGTAAACGACGGGGCAGTGGTTCCATTATAGTTGTAGTTCTTGACGACGCCGTCCGCAAGGCGCAACGTAAATGTCGCATCAGGCGGGATTGAGGTCCCGTAGATGTCGAAGACTGCTTTCCCCAAACGTTGCACATGGGCTTGTTCTTTTCCCTGAAGCTCCATGTATTTCTCACGCGCCTCCTTTGCCCGGCTATCCGTACTTGCGACGAACGCAACAAAGGGATCGGTCGATTTCAGGATTTCATCGGCCGGTTTGGCAAGGAGTTCCCGCAGACGCTCAGGGTTTGTCAGGAGCGTGAAGGTGATGAGCATGTCGGTCGCGGCCTCCGGGGATCGACCTGCGGTGAGCTTGTTGAATTCTGCATTCTTGTCCCCGAAGACACTCTTCATATAGCTCAACTGGCTGGCAAGGTATTTTCGTTCCAGTTCCAGATCGAATGTTGTCTTTCCGAGTCGGACCTTCGCAGAATCAAGCATAGCACCACGGAGTCTCTCCGGTCTCTCGGCATCAGGCATTTTGGCGACTTTCGCCGTCTCAACGATGTCGGAGGCAAGTGAAAATATTGCGGAGCGTCCCAGACCACGGAATGCATAGGCGTTTTGGACGCCAAAGAGGTCGGATTTGGAGGTCTGGATGGCCTCGAGGTCGATCCAGGTCTTGGCGTACGTTGTGGCGAGGCTCGGATTGGAGAGAACGGCATTCTTGAACTTCTTCTCGAAATCGCGCTTCTTTGCCATCAAAACCGGATCATGTAAGCCCTTAACTCTTCCTTTATACAGTTTCTGACTATTGGTTATGCCAAAGAGTCGAGTCTGGTACTGTAGTTTCTTCTCGGGGTACTTCGCGATGTAATTGGAGAGAATGTCAACCTGCTCGTTCAGTGCATTGAGGAGGTACGGGTAGGCAACATCCCGGTTGAACTCGAGCTGCGAATAGGTGAAGAGCCGGTTGGTGCGACCCGGGTTGCCGATCACGAAAACGACTTCGCCTTCCTGTGCACCGCCGCTGCTCCACTTGAAGTAGTTGGAGGTCTTCAGGGGATTCCCTTCGCTATCGTAGACGCGGAAGAATGCGACATCTAACGCATATCGCGGGTAGGTGAAATTATCAGGATCGCCGCCAAAATAGCCAAGCTTGTTTTCAGGAGCGAATACGAGACGGACATCGGAATAGCGCTTGTAACCATAGACGGAGAACTTGCCGCCGTTATAGAAATTGACCACGCTGCATGTCAAGCCGGTCTTTTTCTTGTATCGGGCTTCAATTTCTGAAATTGCCTTTGTGCGGTTCGCAATTCGTTCTTCATCGGTCTTTCCGGAATCAAATGCGCGGACGACCTCTGAAGTCACATCTTCCGTTAGTTCAAGTTGATCGACGTAGAGTCTTGGAATCTTTCGTTCTTCTCCGAGCGTGGGGGCATAGAAGCCGGTCTCATGTAGATTTTCTCCCTCACGGTTGGCAAGATCGAGAGCGCCAAGTGAGCAGTGATGATTTGTCATGACCAGGCCGTCTTCCGAAACGAAGGAGGCCGTGCAATTGGGGAGCCTCAGCGCTGAGAGTCTGGCTTTTTCGAACCATTCTTTGGTGGGATTCAATCCATACGTCTTGCCGAGATAATCTGTCGGCGGAAAATCAAACGTCCACATTCGACCAGTGTCGAACTGTCCGGCTTTGACAGTATCAACATTGAAAAACGAACTTGCCTCAACGCGCGCTGTCTGATGTGTGTGTGTGCAGGAGGAGAAGATGACAAGCCCAAGGGTGAGGAGAAGAACCATGTTCTTCATAATCAGTCTGTGCATTGACGACCTCTGTGTTGGTTCGTTGTGATATCGGTTAACGGCGTAAAGGTAGGAAGAAGTGATGGGGGATGCAATCTGTAATTTCAAGACGGCGCTTGACAAAAAAACGAAAAGAGTCCCGAATGACGCTTTCGTTTTTCATAACGCAGTGGCCTCTTACTTCATCATCAGGACTTTTGCCGTTCGGATCATCGATTTCTTTCCATTTACGGACAGCACCACCATTTTTTCTCGCGAACATATCATGAACCAGAATCCTTACCTGTGCATTTTCCGTGAGGCTGTATCGAACCCTTGTCGATACTAAACGCGTTCGGAGAACTCACTACTTCTTCATAATCCAGCTTCACGCCCAAGGTATTTGTTCTTGTGCGATCAACGGCACCTTCTGACCCTTCCGCCTTCTTCCTGCACCTTCACACAAGTGGAGAAATCCAGTACGAGGCCATTTTCGAATCGATTTTGGAGATCTCAAGGATAGTCGTTCCTCCCACACAATCGGTAGTTGGCACGCTTGAAACATAGGCTCCTCTGTTGCAAACATTTGCAAACCCAAGGTCGTGTCCTTACCGAGTTTTGGGAAAAAACCTTCTTTTTGAGACTGCGACGGCAAACTTGCAAGCAAATTAGGGCTTTCGAGGATATTAGAATGATGAGAAAAGCTATCCTGTTCGGCACGGAATCTGTCGTGCTGAAGACTACTTCCCTCCTCGGCAGGGACAAATACGGATAGACTTGTCCACAACTCGCGCCAGCATACTCGTGGGTTCGGAGGGCCGTGGGAAGAAGGAGCAAGTAGCACACCACGCCGTCTCATAAGGGCGGGATCGAATCCGGGTTTGTGGACATCCGCATCTGTTTATATTGACAGTTACCCAAATTCGCGTATATTGCAGTTGTGCCTTAACACCTGAAAGTCCCCCCGTGCTCACCAAGACCTGTAAATACGCTTTACAGGCGCTCATCCTCATCGCCTCTCTCGGTAAGAACGAATACGTCTTGGCCAAGCAGATCTCTTCCGCCCTGAACATCCCCAAAGAATATCTGAACAAAGTGATGCGCATCCTGGTGGAAGAGAAATTCGTGAAATCACTGAAGGGTCCGCGAGGAGGATTCTGTCTCGCGCGGGAGCCGAGGGAGATCACCGTCTATGACATCATAAAGGCGATTGATGGCATCGATTTTTTTCAGGATTGCATCCTGCGGACCGACAAGTGCGACGAAAAGAACCCGTGTGCACTGCATTTCTACTGGTTGAAGATTCTCAGCCAGATGCGTGCCGTGCTGGATCGTGCAACGCTGCACGAACTGGCGAACGAAGTGAAAGCCGGTAAACGGGTTCTTCAGTTTGTGGATAACATCTTTCTCATCGACGATTTCAAGAAACAAATCGGAATCAGGTGATGGCTGAACAATACAGGGTTGTTCTTCCCGATTTCGTGCACTGGCAGAAACAGGTGAAATGTCAGGCTGCCTGTCCCATTCACACGGACGCGGGACGTTACGTTCAGCTGATTGCCGAAGGGAGATACAAAGAAGCGTTCCTCGTTGCAAGGGCGCCTAACCCGCTTGTCTCCATTTGCGGTCGTGTGTGCGCTGCTCCGTGCGAGGATTTCTGCAGACGCGGAAGTATCGACGCCCCAATCACGATCCGGGCCTTGAAGCGATTTGTCGCGGAAAATTACGGCGTTGAATCGCTCCTGCCCGCCACCCAAGACGAACTGTTCTCCCAGACACTCGACGTCCAAGACAACAAGCTCTCATGGTATCTGCCGCTCTATGCCGCGGCGCGGAAGTCAGCGGTACCGAAAGCGAAGGTTGCCGTCATCGGTGCGGGCCCGGCAGGACTTGCCTGCGCGCACGACCTTGCCTCCATCGGCTATCAGGTGACGGTCTTTGAAGCTTCGCACGTGTTAGGCGGCATGCTGCGCCACGGCATCCCCGAGTTTCGGCTCTCACGGAGTATCATCGAAAGAGAGATCAACAAGATCATCGCGTTGGGCGTCGAGATTCAAACCGTGACGCCGCTGACAAAGAACTTCGGTTTGAAGGAGCTCCGGGGTCAAGGCTTCCGCACAATCTTCATCGGCGTCGGAACGCAGGCGTCACGGGAGATGAACGTTGAAGGAGCCAATGCCGATGGCATCATCAACGCCATTGATTTGCTTGTCAACATCAGCAACAACTACCGCGTACCGCTCGGCAGGAGAGTTATCGTCATCGGCGGCGGCTTCGTGGCGTTCGATGCCGCCCGCACGGCTCTGCGAACAGCGCTCGAACAGGATGAGAAGGCGAAGGTTGAAGATGGAGTCGCACACGTTGCCCTGGATGCTGCTCGCAGCGTGCGGCGCGCAGGCGTTATGGAAGTCACCATCACTAGCCTTGAATCGTTCGACGAGATGCCGGCGCTGCGGACTGCCCAGGGACGGGAAGAATTCGACGAGGCACGCAAAGAGGGAATACGGTTCCACACACAACGTGGTGTGAGACGGTTTGTGACGCACAACAGCATGGTGAAGGGCGTGGAGCTGATCGGCGTTGTGCGAACGTATGATGAAACAGGCAGGTTTAGTCCGATCTACGATGAAAGCATCACTGAATATGTTGAAGCCGACACGATCATCCTTGCCATCGGCCAGCGCCCGATGCTCGATTTCCTCGGCAAGAACGGTGATCTTGAACTGACGCTGGCCGGGACCATCAAAGTCGACCCGCATACGCTTGAGACGACGATGTCTGGCGTCTTTGCCGGCGGCGATGTCGTCTTTGGTCCGCGCAACCTCATCGATGCCATCGCCAACGGGAAGCAGGCGGCGATGTCGATTGATAACCGTCTCAGAGACACCACAGTCCGAGGGATGTTCAAGCTCTTGGTCGAGAAGATCGACACACGACAGTATGGGATACCTGTTCGATATGAGGTCACACAGCGGAAAGCCCCGGAGACAATACCTCTCGATCGGCGAACAGGGATCGTCGAAGTCGAGATGAATTACTCGGAAGCAGAGGCAGTTGAACAGGCGCGACGCTGCCTCCTCTGTCACGTGCAGACGATCTACGACGCTGAGAAGTGCGTCCTTTGCGGCGCCTGCACCGACGTCTGTCCATACTACTGCCTGAAGCTCGTCCCGTTCGAAGACCTCGAGCTCGATCGGAGCACAGAAGAATCGTTGCGTTACCACTACACCCTCAGCGGCAATTCCATTTCAGCGATGATTAAGGATGACGAGCGATGCATCCGCTGTGGTTTGTGCGCGCTCGTCTGCCCAACCGACGCGATGACGATGGAGCGCATGTGGTACACAGAAGTAGAATCAATCAGTGAAGCAGCACATTCATAAGCCGGAGTGGCATCGATGAAAATCCTCAGACGCGAATTCCTCAATAGGCTCGGCCTGTTCTCGCTCGCCGCACTTATTGTCGGACATCTGTTCACGTGGATCCGCTCATTGTTCCCCAATGTCAACTACGGCAGACTCCGGCGGGTAAAGATCGGCAAGCCACTGGACCTGCCCGAAGGTATTACCTTTTTCAACGACTTGAAGGTCTATGTGTATCGTGAACACAATACGTTTCACGCCGTATCCGCCGTGTGTACGCACCTGGGATGCACGGTGAATTACAGCAGACTCTCCCGTCCTAAGACGGCTGAGATTGAGGGGAAAACGGTTCTTGTGGATTGGGAATTCCACTGTCCCTGCCATGGCTCGAAGTTCTATAGCGACGGGACAAACTACGCCGGTCCCGCACCGCGACCGCTCGAGTGGGTAAAACTGGAAGTCGCACCTGAAGATGGGAAACTCGTGGTGGATCTTGATCAGGTCGTTGAAAGGAATTCGAAACTGACAGTATGATTGTTGGAGACTTCTGAAAAATCCCAGATTCAATGTCATCCCGTCTGCCGGACAGACAGACAGGGGCTCACCGTGACCTTTTCTCTTCTTTTCGGTCGGCCACCTGCCGAATGTATTCGTTCAGCAGGCAAGCTCCTCAGAATGAGAGCCCTATGTTGTTCTTCAGAAGTCTCTGTTGAATGTTTCAGCTTACAAATAGGATCGAACAATGGATACTGAGATCAAAGCCGTTGAACAAAAGAAAGATGCCAGCCCGACTGCCCGCCAGAACGGCTTTGTCGGGCTGGCTGTCTGGCGGGGAAGAGAGCTTTTCTGGACATGGAAGCCGAAATCGGAAAAGGAAGCCGGGGAATCCGTTGTCAGGAATTTCCTGCTGCACTGGTTCTCCACAAAGGTCACGCTGAGAAGTCTTTCGTGGAGCTACTCATTCTGGCTCGGGACGATCACAGCGGGCCTGTTTCTCATTCTCACGCTCACCGGTGTCGTGCTGATGTTCCTCTATGTGCCGTCTGTTGAGCGAGCATACCAGAGTGTGAAAGACCTCGAATATGTTGTCACCTTCGGAGCGTTCATCCGCGCCGTCCACAGAAACGCAGCTCATCTGATGGTTATTGCCGTCGTTCTGCATATGGTTCGGGTCTTTCTCGCCGGGGCCTACAAGAACGGCATAGGTGTCGGTCAAAACCGGCCGCTGAACTGGATCATGGGAGTCATTCTTCTCTTGACAACCCTCTTTCTTTCCTTCACGGGTTATCTCCTCCCGTGGGACCAACTTGCATACTGGGCGGTCACGGTCGGTACGAACATCGCCAAGAGTGTCCCGTTCATCGGCGAACAGATGCGCTACTTTTTGCTCGGAGCGCACGAGATCGAACAGAATGCGCTCATCAGATTCTACGTCCTTCATTGTTTCTTCCTTCCCCTGATTGTTCTCATTCTCGCTTCTTACCATATGTGGCGTGTCCGCAAGGATGGCGGACTTGCGTGTGTAGATCATCTTGTGCTTTCGCAGGAGAAAGAGAAGAGAGACGGCGGCATCAAGAGTAAAACGTACTCGCTTCTGGGGTTGACGGCGGGAAGAACTGTTGAAGTCGAAACAACGCTGCGGAACGAAGAAGAGCACACGGTGAATTCGATCCCGACGCTAACGCGCAGAATCGGGCTAGTGTTGCTTGTGACGTTTGTCGCCGTTGCGGTGATGAGCATGCTCGTGGGTGCCCCACTGGAAGCGCCGGCAAATCCCAACGTGACGCCAAATCCGGCCAAAGCCCCCTGGTACTTCTTGTGGCTGCAAGAGCTTGTGAGCATCACGACATTCACGATTGCCGGTATCACGTTCGATGGCAGCTTTATTGGCGGCGTGTTCATCCCAGGTGTTCTCATACTCCTTTTGCTCCTCTGGCCGTATCTGGACAAAAGCCCTGCAAGTGCAACAGGCCTCTGGTTTGGCGAAGGGCGAATGCGGCAGAACATTGTGTTTCTCGTCGTGTGCTTCATTATTCTTCTTCTCACGTTGATCGGCACGTATATGCGGGGGCCGTACTGGGAGTTCTATTTCCCGTGGGAATCGTGGCCCAAACCGCCGAAAGTTTTTTGACTCACCGAAGCTGCGGAATTGAATATGGACAACAAGAGTTTCAAGAACGACACGATCATTATCTACGTCCTTGGTATTCTCGGTATGCTTGCCACGGGACTGCTCTTCTTCAACGAGTATGCTCCCGAGTGGAAACAGTACCAGAGCGACTTCAAACAACTCGTGAAGGAACGATTCGGACCGGAACGAGTGGCAGCAATCGGAGCCGAAATCAAACAGATCTACATCAAAGAGTTAGACCGAACCGACCGGTGTATCACGTGCCATATGGGCTACGAGTGGGAAGGGTTGGAGCAGGCGCCTCAGCCGTTCAGGACGCATCTGAAAGACATTCTCACCAAACACCCGCCTGAGATGTACGGCTGTACTGTATGCCACGGCGGGCAGGGATTCGCACTCAAGAAGGAAGATGCTCACGGTCTCATTGAACACTGGGAAGAGCCGGTGCACGGGGAAGAGCTTGAGCAGCTGCACCGCATCACCGAACGCAACACACTGATGCAAATCAATTGCAACGCATGCCACCGGTATGATGTCTCTACGCCTGGTACCGAGATGATTAACCTTGCGAAGAAGCTTGTGAAGGAAAAAAATTGCCGCGCCTGCCACATCATCAACGGTCGCGGGGGTGTGTTAGGCCCCGATTTAACGTACGCAGGGGATAAACTGCCTGAACAATCCGATTACGGTCGTGTTGTTGGGAGGCCCTCGCTCTTCACTTGGCATCTGTTGCACTTCCGGGATCCGAGGATGGTAACTCCGACAACGATTATGCCGGATTTCAAGCTTACGCCAAAAGAGCGGATGGCGATGACGATGTTGATACTGAGCTGGAAGCAGGCGGTGCTCCCCCGGCAATACTATCCCCAGGCGGTCGCTGCTCTTGCTGACGTGCCGACGCCGGAAGAACTCGAGCGCGAGCGGCGCATGCGTGAAGGCGAAGGAGCGTTCTTCGTCGATAAAGGATGCTTTGTGTGTCATTCCATTTCAGCATTCGGTGTAGAGTCGGCGGCAGCAATTGGACCGGATTTGAGCGAGGCAGCAGAAAATGTCCCACGCAAGGTTGGGAAGTCCATCGACCAGTTCTTCCTTGAACCGGTTGGGACGATGTCTGCCGTGCTCGGAGGCCAGATTTTTCTCACCGATGCAGAGAAACAGCGCGTGGTTGAGCTGCTGAAGCTGGCGAACGAGAAGGCCAAGAAGCAGCGGAAAACCGCACGCAAGGAATAACGTACTTGAGAGTGAGATCAGTGTACCCAGGGAACATAACGGTGAATAGAAATTTCGACTACCTCTTTCTTGTATCTTTTTCAACTAACGTCAGGCCCGCTTCAGGGGCAGTCAAATCCATCTGCCGAAAGTCGCCAGCGGGGGACTGACAAGCTGTTACTCCATCAATCAATACAAGGAGATCAACCATGAAAACAAAGCTTCCGCTCAAAACGGGATGGATTGTGGGGGTAATCCTGTTATTGGGCTCGCTGGTTTGGATCGGCTGTCCTGAGAAGTCTGCCCTCGTAACCGGAGAGGCCGCACAGGCCGTGTATGTTCCCCCGGGAAGCTACGATGAGTTCTATGCATTTCTCTCGGGCGGGTTCAGCGGACAGATGTCGGTCTACGGAATTCCGTCGGGACGCCTGTTAAAAGTGATTCCGGTCTTTGCCGTGAATGCTGAAAACGGGTACGGATTCAGCGAGGAAACTAAACCGATGCTCAACACCTCGTTCGGTTTTCTTCCGTGGGACGATTCACACCACCCCGTTCTCTCTCAGACGGATGGAGAGGTTGACGGCAAATGGTTGTTTATCAACGCAAACAACACTCCAAGGATCGCGCGCCTTGATTTGACAACCTTTGAGACGGTTGAGGTTATTGAAATTCCCAACTCGGCCGGCAACCACGCCTCTCCGTTCACAACCGAGAACTCTGAGTACGTCGTTGCCAGCACGCGATTTGGCGTACCGGTTCCACAGGTCGACGTTCCGATTTCCACGTACAAAGAGAACTTCCGGGGGACGATCAGTTTCATTGGTGTTGATCGGAAGACCGGCGCGATGAACGTCGCATTCCAGATCGTTGTGCCGGGCTTCAACTATGATCTTGCCAGTCCGGGCAAGGGTCCGTCACACGGCTGGGCATTCTTTACGAGTTACAACACCGAGGAAGCCCACACTCTGTTGGAAGTGCGTGCGTCGCGAAACGACAAGGACTTCATCGCCGCCGTAAACTGGAAGGCTGCGGAGAAATTCCTGAAGGAAGGGAAAGGGAAGAAAATGGCGGCGGAATACTATCGCAACTCTCGCGATCATGCCACGCGCATTGCGAAGTCGGAGAAACTGACCTCGGTCACCGTGCTCGATCCGAAGGATTGCCCCGGTCTCATCTATTTCCTCCCCACCCCAAAATCGCCGCACGGGGTTGATGTGGATCCGTCCGGTGAGTACATCGCAGCAGGTGGAAAACTGGCAGCAGTCATCCCGGTGCATTCGTTCAGCAAGATGCTCAAGGCGATCGAAGAGAAGTCGTTCGAGACCACCGTCGCAGGCATTCCGGTTTTGAAGTATGATGCCGTGATCGCAGGGGAAGTGCAGAATCCGGGGCTTGGACCGCTGCATACCGAATTCGACGGGAAGGGATTTGCCTACACCTCGCACTTCATTTCCTCTGAGGTGGTCAAATGGAAACTGGGAACCTGGGAGATCGTCGACCGCATCCCGACGTACTATTCTCTCGGTCACATCATGATTCCCGGCGGGAACAGCCGCAAGCCGTTGGGGAAGTATCTCATCGCAATGAACAAGATCACGAAAGACAGATATCTCCCGACCGGTCCCGAACTGGCCCAGGCGGCACAGCTCATCGATATCAGCGGGGATAGGATGAGGCTCTTGCTCGACTTCCCGATCATCGGCGAGCCGCACTATGCCCAGGGCATCGCTGCAGAAAAAATCGCGCCGAAATCGGCACAGCTGTACAAGCTCGAGGACAACAAACATCCCCAAGCCACGAAAAAGCCCGAGGCTGCAAAGGTGGTGCGAGAAGGGAACATTGTGCGCGTGTACATGACTGCCGTGCGCTCGCACTTCACACCAGACAACATCGAGGGGATCAGGGTCGGCGACAAGGTCTACTTCCATGTCACGAACATTGAACAGGAGTGGGACGTCCCGCACGGCTTTGTCGTCCAGGGTTCTCAGAATGCTGAGCTCCTCTTGATGCCGGGTGAAACCGGAACGCTTGTTTGGGAGCCGAAGAAAGTGGGCGTCTTTGCGTTCTATTGCACAGACTTCTGCTCTGCGCTCCACCAGGAGATGCAGGGATATGTGCGCGTGTCGCCGGCAGGCTCAAATGTACCGTTGACGTTTGGTACCGGCAAAGGCGAATGACATTGCAAACGGTGGCTGTCCGAGAAGAGCGGTCGCTTATTGGACAGCCGCCGCGTGTTTGATGAGACTTGCCGAAGTGTATGAGGGTATGACAGTGAGTTTCGAAGGCCTCATCATTTCGGCAGTCTTATACTGATCGACTACTCACAATAGAGTCTACCACAGTGAATACTCTCTCGAAGATTCTTGTTGCAATTGCATCGGTCATGTTGGTTGTTCTCTATTTTGTTCCGCTTTGGCAAGTGAGCATGACCGCGCCGCAATATCCTGAGGGAATCGGCATACACATCTGGGTGAATCAGATCACCGGCATGAAGCCTAACAACCTTGAGAGCATCAACATTCTGAATCACTACATCGGGATGAAGGCGATCGTTCCCGACGCCATTCCGGAATTGCGCATCATGCCGTTTATCGTGGCGTTCTTTGTCGTTTCGGGATTGGCTGTTGCGTTTATTGGCAAGAGGAGTTTTCTTGCCCTGTGGGTCGTTCTGCTCGTTGCCATAGCTGTGGTCGGGATGTATGACTATTACCTCTGGGGCTATGACTACGGTCATAACCTGAGCCCTGACGCGGCGATCAAGATTACGGGGATGGCGTATCAGCCGCCGCTCATCGGTACGAAGACGCTCTTGAACTTTACGGCGACATCGCTTCCGCATATCGGCGGATACATACTTGCCCTTTCGATCCTCCTCGGAGCTGCAGCATGGTACGTTGATGTGAAGAAGTCAGTACGGAGTTGATGTCGGATAAGGAGGTAACAAAGCAACGAATGCGAAGAATTGCTTTCCTACCCGTTCTTGGAGTAATGTTTGTTCTCTTAGGCTGTGCCCCCTCGCCCGAGCCGATTGAGTATGGGGTGGACGCGTGCGTATACTGCAAGATGCTCATCACTGAGCAACAGTACGGAGCCGTTCTTGTGACCAAGAAGGGGAAAGTCCACAAGTACGATTCAGTCGAATGCATGGCCGCTGTGTATCTGTTGCGCCAGATCTCACACGAAGAGATCCACTCCTTGTGGACTGCGAGCTTCGGAGAACCAGGCAAACTCATCGAGGTATCCGAAGCGATCTATCTGCATAGTCCCAATCTCCGCAGTCCAATGGGACTCAACGTATCCGCCTACAGCAATCGGGCCTTTGCAGAACAGATGCAGGCACGCTACAACGGCGACATCATCGATTGGAAAAACGTCCTTCATTTAGTTGAGGTAGAATGGCTGCCGCGATGGGGAGGAATGTGAACACTCGCTGTCTTCGCTTGTCGATGCTGGCGTTCATCGTTGCTGCTTCGTCCGGTACCGCCGGAGCAGCGGAGATCACCGTGCATCCGGACGGTCCGATCCGCACGCTGACCGAGGCCCTCACGATTGCCAGGGAAGGGGACCGCATTGTCGTGCATCCCGGTACCTATCGCGAGGGAACAATCGTCGTCAGCAAGCCGGTCGAGATCGTCGGGTTGGACTATCCCCTTTTTGACGGTGAGCATAAGCATTCGGTGATGATTGTCCGAGCGAGCAACGTGAGGATCAAGGGATTGGAGATTGCCAATGTCGGCATCAGCTATGTCGAGGATAAGGCAGGAATCAAGGTTGAAGATGCACGCAACTGTATCATCGAAGGCAATAGACTGACAAACACCTTCTTTGGAATCTATCTTGCGCAGACTGCCGACACGCACATCATCGGCAATGATATTCGCGGACAAGCAGTACGTGAGGCGTCTTCGGGAAACGGGATTCACCTTTGGTACTGCAAGAACATTACCATTGCGGACAATCAGATCAGGGGACACCGAGACGGCATTTACCTCGAATGGGTCGTCAACAGCACGATCGACCGCAACGTGAGTGAGCAAAACCTGCGCTATGGACTGCACTTCATGTTTTCCGACAGCTCCATCTATCGAAGCAATACTTTCCGCAGCAACGGTGCGGGTGTTGCCGTGATGTACACACGGAATGTCCAAATGATCGGCAACCGGATGGAACATAACCGGGGCGCGGCATCGTTCGGTCTGCTGTTGAAAGATATCTCCGACAGTCGCATCTCCGGTAATGCTTTTCTGCGGAACAGCGTTGGGTTGTACTCGGAAGGATCGAGCCGGGTCGTCATCGAGCGAAACGAATTTATCCAGAATGGGTGGGCGGTTCGCATTATGGCAAGCTCGCTCGATAACTATTTCACGCGCAACAATTTCATTCACAATACGTTCGATGTCGTCACCAACAGTAGTCGCAGTTTCAGCACATTCGAAGGAAATCATTGGAGCGCCTACCGGGGATACGATCTTACGGGCGATGGTGTTGGCGACGTCCCGTATCATCCGGTGCGATTGTTTTCGTTCATTGTTGAACGCCATCCACCAACGCTCGTTCTGCTGCGAAGCGTCTTTATCGATATTCTCGACCTTGCCGAGCATGTCATACCGTCTCTCACGCCGGAAGCGCTCGTGGACAAGAAACCGATGATGTATAGAATACCATGATCAAAATTCAAAACCTGAGTAAGAGATTCGGCGCGCTGCAAGCGCTGAAATCGATCGATGTGACAATCGAGCGGGGAAAGATCACCGCAATCGTCGGACCGAACAGCTCGGGCAAAACGACGCTCATCAAGTGCATTCTCGGTCTTGTGCGCCAAGACACGGGCACTATTTGCCTCGACGATGTGTGCGTCAACGGCACATGGGGATACCGAAGAGACATCGGCTATATGCCGCAGATCGCCCGCTTTCCAGAAAACCTGACCGTGAGGGAACTGATTGATATGGTGAGAGACCTGCGGGACCTCGGGAACGTCAATGAAGAGGAGTTGATCGGCACGTTCCGGCTCGGTGACGAGATCAAGAAACCGGTGCGCACTCTATCCGGTGGCACGCGGCAGAAAGTGAGCGCTGTTCTTGCCTTGATGTTTGATCCGAAAATTTTGATTCTGGATGAACCCACAGCGGGTCTCGATCCGCTTTCCAGCAGCGTACTAAAGGATAAGATCTTAGGCGAAAAAACAAGGGACAAGACGATTATTCTGACCTCGCACAATATGAGCGACGTCGAAGAGCTTTCGGACAACGTGATTTTCTTGCTCGACGGCGCGATGTATTTTCAAGGAGCGGTCAACGACCTCAAGGTGCACGCGGGAGAGTCGAACCTTGAACGAGGAATTGCGCGGATTATGGAAAGCAACGGGAAATGAGAACAACGCTGAAAATACTGAAGTACGAGTTCCACGATGTCGTCCGCAATAAGTGGGTGATTATCTACACGGCGTTTTTCTTCCTCATCGCAGAAGGATTGTTTCGCTTCGGTGGAGATGGCTCTAGGGTGATCATTAGTCTGATGAACGTCACCCTGCTTGTGATTCCCTTGATGTGTGTGATCTTCGGAACGATGTACGTGTACAACGCGCGTGAGTTTGTCGAGCTGCTCCTGTCGCAGCCCATCGGGAGGAAGTCGCTTTTTGCAGGGATGTACGCAGGGCTTGCGGTTCCCCTGGCGGCGGGGTTCGCTGTTGGCGTCTCCATTCCGTTTCTCATTCGCGAGTTCACCGATCCTTCACAAATCGCCGCTGCTGTTACACTTCTTGGTTCGGGAATTTTCCTGACGTTCATTTTTGTGGCGCTTGCGTTTCTTGTTTCGCTCAGGAACGAAGACAAAGGAAAAGGATTCGGGATTGCCGTTCTTCTCTGGCTGTTCTTTGCGGTGATCTACGATGGTCTGATCCTGCTAATCACGTTGACGCTCCGGGACTATCCGATGGAAAAACCGGTAATCGCGATGATACTGCTCAACCCGATCGACCTGGCAAGAATTGTCCTCATTCTTCAGTTCGATATTTCGGCCTTGATGGGATATACAGGTGCGGTGTTTCAGAAGTTCTTCGGTACACCGGTTGGCATGATCGTATCAGTCACATCGTTGGCCATCTGGACTGCGCTGCCGCTGTTTCTTGGGTTGAAGCGCTTCACCAAAAAGGATTTTTAGGAATTGAACACCGGAAAGTCATGAAGTTTTCGCGATCCATACTGTCCCCGATGCATACAGGATCGCTGGCTCTTCTTCTCTGTCTGGCGCTGGCCGTGCAGCCTTTGCACGGTGTGCTCATTCTGCTCAACTATCAGCTGAACAAAGATTTCATCGCTGAGTTTCTCTGTATCAACAGAGACAAACCAAAGCTGAGGTGTGAGGGAAAATGTCAGATCAACAAACAGTCTAACGAGTCGGAAGAGAAGCAATCCCCGGCGCAAACGATCAAAGAACAAGAACTGCACCCCTTTCTCCAAACATACTGGCACGATCTTTTTTCTCCGCTCCGCGAATGCGGCTTTGTTGTCTTACGTCATCTCACCGCTGAGTCTCTCGCCACACATTCCATTTTTCATCCCCCTCGAGCCTGAGCCGCCGAGAATCCATGTCTTCCTAAGACCGAAGGACGGGAAATCTGGCTTGCCACTGGCAGCTCGGAATCAAGCTGCGCTCTATCCGCTCCAGGCCGTGCGGTCTCAAAGCCGTTAGCCGACGCAAACCGGCGAAACAGGTCCTTCCGCTTCCTTTCTTTGGCAGTAGCATCACTATCGATAACATCGGGAGAACAAGAACATGCGTTGCCACATATTTACATTTCTGTTGATGCTTCTTCCTTTACCTGCGCTTGCACAGCAGCATGCTACCATTGAGGGGTATGTCCGGGATGCACGAACACGCACGCCCCTATCCGATGCAAATGTCTGGATGAAGGATCATCACCGCGGTGACGTTTCCGATTTCAGAGGATATTTCAGGCTTGAGCGCCTTCCAGCCGGTGACCATACAGTGATCTTCTCGTTTGTGGGCTATGAACAACATGAAGAAGTGCTCACGCTTGCTGACGGAGAAAAGAAGGTTGTCGAGATATTCCTTAGAGAGAGACCCATCATTATCGCGGAGGAAATTATTGTAAGAGGAAGTCCTGTTGGAAGCTATCCGCAGTCGGATCTCGTGATGCGGCATGGCGTTGTTCAATCGCCGAAAGATGTGGGCGAGTTTGTGCAGAATGTTCCGAACGTTTCGGGTGTCCGTCGAGGGGGCTATGGATTTGACCCGGTCATCCGGGGCTTCCGGTACGATCAATTGAATGTGCAGATCGATGGGGGTGCTCGCGTGGAAGGCGCTTGTCCGTCCAGGATGGATCCACCTGCATCGCACGTAGCGTCGGGCGACTTGGAGAAGATTGAAGTACTCAAGGGCCCCTTTGCGTTGCGGTTCGGCTCTGCATTCGGGGGAATCATCAATCTCGTGATGGCTGTTCCCGACCGGTACGAGTCGTTCACCATTGACGGGAAAATTCAAAGCGGATACGAATCGAACTTTAACGGCTGGCAGAACCGCATTACGGTGACTGGCGGCAGCCGGTTGTACGACTTCCGGTTAAGCGGCGGGATGATAAGGTACGGTAACTACACCGACGGAAACGGCACAGAAATCCCAGCAAGTTTCGCGAAGCGTGATTACACGCTGAAGATTGGCATGAACCCAGAAGCTAACCATCGGGTGCAGCTTTCGTTCCGACAGGTCTTTGCGCGTGACATCCAATTCCCTTCGCTTCCAATGGATGAACGCAAAGACGACACATGGATCCTGATCACCGACTACGGGGCAAGGAATCTGAGTTCATGGATCTCCTCTTTGAACATCAAAGCGTATCACTCGCACGTCGGTCATCTGATGGACAATCGCGACAAGCCCAACGCGGGGACAGTCAGCGCCGTCACCGACGTCACAACATCGGTTTCGGGTTTGCGCGCGGAAGTAGGGCTGCTGATCGAATCGAGCGTGCTGTTCGTCGGCACCGACGTGATGAGAACCGAGAAGTCGGGCTTCAGGACGCGCAACTTTGTTGCAGGCCCGAGAAAGGGAACCGTGCTCACCGACAATGTCTGGCAAGATGCTTCCATCACGAATGCGGGCTTGTTTGCTGAATTCCGGTCGGCCGTCGGAGACTTCAATCTCATCTCATCGGGGCGACTCGACATGAACGCGGCTTCGGCACAACAGCCGGACACATCCTTTGCCACTCTCTACCGTTCTCTGAAGTCAAACCACACAAATACAAGCCTCAGTCTTGGCGTTTACCGAGCAGTGAGCAAGAACGCCGAGATTGGCGCACTCTTCGGGCGGGGGATGAGAAGTCCCAATATTGCTGAACGGTACATTAACTTCCTATCAATCGGTCTCGACCGCTACGACTATGTTGGCAATCCCAGCTTAGGGCCCGAGATCAACAACACTCTCGATCTCACGCTGCGGACAAAAACATTGCTGGGAAGCGTCAGCGGGAATATCTTCTATTCACACGTCACTGACTACATTTCATTGGAGATCGTAGATATCCAACCTCGAAACATGGATGTGCTTGGCGTGAAGCGATTCGTAAATATCACATCAGCCGCGCTGGCAGGTTTCGAGCTGGTGGTTAGTTCCGAAATGACGAAAAACCTCCACCTGCAATGGAGCTCTGCGTATACACGGGGTCGAAACAACAAAACTGGCGAGTCTCTTCCGGAAATTCCTCCCTTTGAGACAACCATTGCACTCTCTGGCAGCATGATGAATGGGAAAATTCTTCCGGAGCTCTCGGTTCGTGCGGTTGGCAGACAGCGCGACATATCCCTATCGTTCGGCGAAACCTCATCACCCGGTTTTGTCGTAGGAAATGCAGCAGTGCGAGTGATGCCGTTCGGGTTTCTCACCGCCTCGCTTGGCGTGAACAACCTGCTAAACAAGACATATTACGAGCATCTCAACAGGCGAATACGGACAAACGGAAACCCAATCCATGAGCCCGGACGATATTTCTACGTGAATATCGGATTAAGGACGAAATAATGACAAGAAAGGAACAGTCTATGAGAATCATAACACTCATCATCGCATCGTTTGCCGTATTGCATACTGCATTTTCTCAACCAGCGTCAGGACAGTTGCGGCCGAATCTCGGAGAGAAGATCGGCGTTTGCCGGCCGTGTGGTATGGATGTGTTCGAGAGGATGCTGACGAAAGTCGAAATCGTGATGGCTGATTCCGTCTTCCACACGTGCGGCTTAGGCTGCGCCGCTGCGATGACCGAAGGGAAGTCCCCCTCGTCGACGAGGGTCGTTGATTTCTCCACATTGACGATGGTCAATATGGAATCGGCATGGTATGTGGCGGGAAGCATCATTGCGCCAGTCAGGGCTATGATGCCAGTGTTTGCGTTTGCGAACAAGAAGGATGCAGAGGCCTTCGCGGCTGCGTATGGCGGGCATGCAACAGAGTACGGAACCATGAAATTGCTTGTGGAGAAAATTCGGCAGGAGAGGAAGAAATAGAGAGAGTTCGCGGAGCGAGGCGTATTGATTCTGAGAGTGGGTCTTGCAATACCATCGGCACTGTTCTCGCCGTGTTTGGATTGTTGAATCCGCCGATGACAGCGAGGGAGATGTTGGCGGGCAGTCTTTCGGCGGTGGCTAATTCAATGCGGCTGCGCGAAGGAAAAGGGAAAACGATGCAGCGGGTGCGCAAGATTATCGTGCGCTGGTGAGAGCCAAAGGGGCGTTCTTAAAACCCCTTTCGCGGTATATCCACAGGCCCTTGCACCGTTTGCATTCACACTATTATCGGCGTCCTTCCGTTCCCCGCATTAACCGCAGCTGCAAGCATGTTGCTGTTTGAGTGACATTTCGCCACAACCTTTTGCTGCGAACAGTTTGTCCAACAACCTGTGTACGATCATGAGAGATTTTTCTAAGGACAAAAAAAGCGTCCCAACGGGGACGCTTTTCACTTGCCTCGACGCAACAACGTATCAGGCTTTGGCTGGAGCGGGTTCCTTCGATTTGAAGACCAGCGCGAGCGCAATACCAAAGATGATGAATTGCGCAGTTCCGTAAAGGAACCAGCCCAACGCAAGAGAGTACGGGACGGGCATGGACGCATACATCCCATACCCGGCAGGGAGATTGATCAGCAAACTCATGTAGATCCCGTAGCGCACCCCCTCCATGATTCCCTTCCCTTCATATCCCTTGGAGAAGATGAAGGTGAAGAAGAACGCGAAAAAGATGTACGTGACAAAGAACACCCACGTCTTCATCTCTTCCGGAGATCGCCACAATTCCTTCGTGGAATCGTAGATCCCCGACATCAACATATTGTGGACGACGAAGTCTGTCAGTGCCACGAGAATGTAGACAACAACCGCCCCCACCAGAACCTTCTTGTTCATAAACCCTCCAGAGAAGATGAAAGGATGATCTGAATTAGAAATTCGTGAATATGCTACACATTTTCCCTTCGACTGTCAAGAGAGATCAGAAAGAGACGACCCCGAAAATCCCACCTGCAATCACCACAAGGACAAAAACAGTAAAAATCCATCCAAGAATATCAAGCACAAACCCTGATCGAATCATATCCTTTATTCGAATGTATCCTGTTCCATAAACAAGAGCATTCGGTGGCGTGGCCACGGGAAGCATAAATGCCAACGATGCAGCGAGTGCAGCAGCGATCGTGATAGCGATTGGATCTTCACCCGTTCGAATCGCAATCGAAATAAGGATTGGGACCATCATCGATGTCACCGCCGTATTTGATGTAATCTCGGTTAAGAAATCAACAAGAAGAACAACGGCAAATATCATGACGACTGTCGATGGAGTTCCCAGCAACGAAACGAAATTTGTCGCAATCCAGGTTGCAAGTCCCGTCCTAAACATTGCGTCTGAGAGTGCAATCCCCCCACCGAACAGGATTAGAGTTCCCCAATTTACAACCCGCGCGTCTTTCCATTCCAACACAAATGTAAATTCCCTTAAACTCACAGGAACAATAAACATGATAACACCGAAGGTCAGTCCTATCATATACTCATCAACCCATCGGAGTTGAGATGCGATCGCCGAGGGAAGAATTGTTTCCCAGAAAGGATTTGAAACCCAACTGAGCACCGCAAGAAAAAAAATAACGATTGTTCTCTTTTCTCCTTTTGAAAGTGGCCCCAGTTTGGATCGCTCTTCTTCCATTCTCTCTTTTCCTCCAGGAATCGTGAGGAACTCCGGCGGATTCATTTTTAGAGCGACAAACCAAGCGACAGGCAAAAAAAGGACCACATACGGGATGCCGAATTTCATCCAGTCAAAAAAGGTAATTCGTTGAAACGATGGATCATCCGCAAACGCGGTGTTGAGGATGCCAATTGCGATGCCATTGGGCGGAGTTCCGATCATGGTTCCAATCCCACCGATAAGGGAAGCCCACGCTATTCCAAGCATCAGGGCTGTTCCGTATCGCGACTCCCCAGGCTTTGCACCAAGCAATGTGAGAATCCCGAGACCGAGTGGAAGCATCATCGCTGCTGTGGCGGTATCGGAGATCCACATCGAGAGGAACGCGGTTACAGCCATGATTCCGAAAAGAACCTTGCGGGAATCGTTGGCGATGTTGCCGCGCGTGAGAAACCAAAGTGTGAACCGTCGATCCACTTTCCATTTCTGCATCGCCCCTGCAATCAAAAACCCGCCGAGAAAGAGATAGATCACCGGGTTTGCATAATTGATCAAGACTGTCCGGAAAGTAAATGCGGCAAGTTTTTCGTCATGGAGACCGGTCACGTGCATCAACGGAAGGAGTATTGCGGGAAGTAAAGCAGTTGCAGGAAGCGGGATCGCCTCTGTCATCCACCAGCTCGCCATCAGCAATAGGATTGCGAGGACCGTTTGCATCGATGAAGCTAATTGAAAGGGATCTGCTGATCCTCCGGCAGAGCGGCTCATCTCCTCCGCTAGTGTTATGAATCCATCGAATACCGGGAGAGCGAGTGTAACGACGAACAGTATGATTCCAGTCACAAACCCAATTTTTTTGGCCGTCATTCCTCTCCTTTTATCGGAATGGTCGGATGGTTACTAACGGATGTTACGTACATGTGGTCAGATTGTTCTTCTGCGAAACATGAATTACTAAATCATGTTACGCAAACAACCTTTTCGGCGTGATTGAAGGTTTCGTTAGAGTGTTACTTTCTTTGATGCCAAAGAAAGTAACCAAAGAAAGCTTTCCGAAATCGTAACGCACTTGATAGATCAGCCTCCCGCACAAGCCGTTGATTTCGGCGCCAGAGATCACTGCAACGATTGTCAACTACGCACTTGGCCGAAATCAAAACGCACGGGAGAAAGCTGCCCTCTACACACCGCCAACGATTTCGGAGGCCTCCGCACCAAAGACACCAGCACAGAATTATCTGTGCAGTCGTACGGTCACTCATCGCGAGGACCTTCAAAAAAGGTCAAAATGAGTTCCTGCGAAACATCAATTATTACTACGTGTTACTCTACAAAGCCATTCTCGGGTTCGAAAGGTCTACCGGGCGCTGCTCGTATCGTCGATCCGAAGAACAGGGCGTTCAAAAAGAGCTTGTTTGTTCCGTGCCAAAATAATCGGAAATTTGGATTGTCCGTGAAGAGAATCGTGCGGCCAGATCTGAGTCCGCGTACAACAACAGCGACCGAATTGTTGATGATCTTCGAATGGGTTCTATTCGAAGATCGGTCAGCCTGATCGTTCCGAAATCAAATCGGCGGTTCAAAAAACCCTCCGCCGCCCGTGCGAATCGTCGGGCCAAAGAACAACGCGTTAAGCAAAATCTTGTTCGTCCCGTACCAGAATGAGCGGAAGTTGAGATTGTCTGTTGCCATGATGGTCCGACCGGAGCGCAACGGACTGACGAGTACAGCTGCGGAATTGCGAAGATTCTTTTCCTGTCCCGGCTGGATGTACCCTGAGATCAATGGTTTCTCGGTATACACGGCGGGCGTTGCATAGGGATTCGCAGAAGGATCGATCATGATTGTACCGCTCCGGAATACTCCAATTGTGGAATCCTGATATCCAAAAAAGAGAGGGTGTGTCCGGTCATACGCGATCCGAAACACAGATCCGCTCAGGCGCTCAGCGCCGGCATATTCAACCCGACTTTCGTACGGTCTCCGGGCAACGATCGTGTCTCTCCTTCCCCCGTCACTCCTTCTGAATTTTGCCGATGCCAGTTTGTTCTGAACCGCCCATTCCGATGCGGCCTTGAATGTCACGAGGGTTCCACCACGCTCGATCCATTGGCGCATTGCTACTCTGCCCGTGGAATCAATTGCCCCGTAATTGCCGCTGACCATGACGATAGAGGTGTAGCGGCTCAGGTCGATGCGGTTGAGCATCTGAGATTCGACGAGGCTTACATCCATATCAAACCGTTGGTCAAGCATGTGCCATGTTTCGCCGACTTCGGTTGGACTGGCTCCGGTTCCCACTACAAGCATGACTTTGGGAAGAGAGACGAGATCAAATCCAGAACTTCCCAAGGAAATCCCTTCGAGCGAAAGGCCGGTCGGGATATTGTAGACTGGCAGCCCGTCGGTGAGTGGAATATTCTCGATGAGTCGGTGAATCGTATCGGATTTTTCCTTCTGGATCCCAAGAGGAATGACAATCGTTCCGCGGGAAAACGCTTTCGATCCTTCTGATACCGAGGCCACAAATGGTTCTGAGGCTACCATCGCTTTGACGCCTGCCTTCAAGAGGCGATAGAGCGCTCGCGGGGCATAGAAATGATTCCATTCAAATGCGTAGGCGATGTTGGATTGACCGCCAACAAGTGTAGCCTGGGGAAATTTGGGCGAGTCGATCTTTGTTCCGAGGAGATCTGACGCCGAGCTCTTCACTTCTCCGGAAGTTAGTCCAAAGGCATAGGGGAGGGTCCAAGCGGAGATATCATAGAAGAGACTGTCCTGGAATTGGGTACGGCGTTCGAAGAGCGCCATGACCAGGCGGGAGTGTGGTTGATGGAGGGGGACAACGAACGCATTTCCTCGTTGATACTGATGTCCGTCAATCCGGACATCCCTTGCCAATTCGTGCACCGCGATTTGATGTCTCCGCAGAAGATTGAGGAAATGATACGTCCGGGCGGGATCGGACTCTCCGCTGAACACAAACGCTTTGATGGGATATTTGTCTGCTTCTTTGAATGCCGTGGCAAAAAAGTCACGCTGATATGCCATGAGATCTTTTCGATGAGCGTCTGCCCCTTTAAGGGTCGAGAGTGAGACCGTGAACTGGTTGCGGATGGTAAATGGGAACTCTACGGTACCGTACGATCCCTCCTGAGCGTGTCCGCGGGAACTTGCCTGCTCGAACAGAATGCCGAGAGAACCGGTGACATCAGGGTAGGACGATCCCTTGCCGACATAGAAATCGTCAAAGAATTCTTTGGAGTAGTATAGTGATCCGATCTTATCGAGTGCTTTGGCGTGATGCTTCGCGATCATCTCGGTCAGTTCGGTGTTTCGTGTCGGCGTGTGTGGATTATTGCGGGAAGGGATTCCGGGTTGAAAGAAGAAAGTTGAATTCGTTCCCATCTCGTGGTGATCTGTGAGAACGTTCGGTATCCACTCATGGAACTTGGCGATACGTGCCTGGCTTTCGGGATGCTGAAGAGGCATCCAATCGCGATTTAAGTCAAACCAATAGTGGTTGAACCGACCGCCGGGCCATGTTTCATTATGCTCACGGTGCGCGGGATCAGCCACCACCTGTTTCCCCTTATGAACGTTCGCCCAGTGCGCAAACCTCGAAAGACCGTCCGGATTTATCGACGGATCGATGAGAATGACCGTCTCCTGCAAAAGCTTTTCGATCCCTGGACCCTGAGCGGCCGCGAGATAGTAAGCAACAAGAGGACTGGCATTGCTTCCGCTCGGTTCGTTTCCGTGGACACTGTAGCCCAACCATACGACGAGAGGCATTTCCGTGGCGTTCAGTGATGCTGAACGAGCCGGATCGGTGAGCATTCTCCGTTGCTCCTTGATTGCTCGAACGCGCTTGTGATTCTCCGGTGATGTGATGGTGAGCAGAATCAGAGGTCGCTGCTCGTGGCTCATGCCGTATTGTTCCAGCGTGACGCGGTCTGAGGCTGCGGCAAGCGCTGTCATGTACGACACAATCTGGTCGGGCCTGATGTGCCAGTCGCCAATCTCGAAACCGAGATGAGATTTCGGCGTTGGAACGGCGGGGTCATAGGAGACGTCCGCGGGCAGATAGTACGACGGTAATGTTTGAGAGGTGACACAAACAGGAAGAACAACAACAGCCAGGAACAGACCGGCAATCTGGAGAATCATACGGCGTTTCTTCATGGGGATGAATCCTCGAGTGGTAAACAATTGAAAAGACGATAACCCAAACAAACGAACCACAGCCGCAAATGTTTCGAAATTTCTTCAGGATCCAGCAAATTCAGGCGATTCTGGAGCGAAGCACACTCTTCATAAGATGAAGCGCTCGGGAACGATGGCTGATCGAATTCTTTTCCTCGTCTGAAAGCTCCGCATAGGTGCGTTGATACCCGAATGGAATGAAGATCGGATCATACCCAAAACCGTTCGTTCCACGGGGTGACTCTGCAAGCGTTCCCTCGCAGACTCCGCGTGCGATATCTTCAAATCCATCTCCGACCAGAGCGAGCGTGGCCACAAACTGTGCATGGCGTCGACGAGGCGGAACTCCGCGCATTTCAGCGAGCAACTTCGCATTATTTATTTCATCCGTCGAACCTTCTCCAGAATACCGGGCTGATCGGACTCCGGGTCTGCCGTTGAGGTAGAATACTTCCAATCCTGAGTCATCTGCGAGAGTTGGAATGCCGGCATGGGTATGGGCAGTTCGAGCCTTCTTGAGGGCGTTTTCGAGAAAGGTGGATCCGTCTTCGATGAGTTCGGGTACATTTTCGAGCTCATCGAGCGTAACAATCTGAATGTCAAGGTCTTGGAGCAGGACTCTTAGTTCTTTGATCTTGTGTCGGTTGTTTGTCGCGAGGAGAAGTCTCATGCAGCCGGAACCCGTGGGAATAGTTTGTAGTAGATATTGAGAAGGGCGCCGAGCGTTGTGAGGATGTTCAGGAAGATGAAGACCGGACTACCAAGGAAAAAGGCATAGACCGCGAGGCAAAAACTGCCGAAGGAGGAGAGGATAAGAAATGTGAGGTTGACCGGGCAGCGGCCGAGTTTGATGGTGTCGATCGATTGAGGAATCCAGCAGATGGTGAGGGCGATAAGGCCCGCGTATCCAATGAGTTCCATATTAGTACGGGATTCTGTCTTTCTTTCTCTCCCACTCGCGAAATGCCTCAAGCGCTTCATCACGAACTATCTGGATCATGGGAATTCGTCGTTGAGACAACGGAGCGGCAAGTTCGGCATAAAGGATCTGATCGTCAAATCCTATCGCCGCGGCATCTTCCCTTGTGTTCGCGTAATACACATTATTTGGACGTGCCCAGTAGATAGCTCCCATGCACATGGGGCATGGCTCACAGGTCGTGAAAACGTCACAATCGGTCAGCTGGAAGCTCCCCAGGATTCGGCACGCTTCGCGAATCGCCACAATTTCAGCATGCGCCGTCGGATCGTTGGTCGATGTGACGAGGTTTGTTCCACGGGCAATGATCGTATTGCCCTTTACGACGACGGCCGCAAAGGGGCCTCCTTTGCCCTCTTTGATGTTTTGATGAGAGAGCCGGATGGCTTCCCGCATAAATCGTTCTTGAGATTCGATGTTCATCTACTGAACCAACTCCTCTATTGCGGGGCGAACCCGATCGATACTGTGGCTTCAACAGTTACACATGAACGTTGCACTGTGTCTTGGTCGAAGCAAATACCATAAACACCTTCCAGCGAATATCTCCTCAAATCCACCATCCATAAGTCACTTTGACGATCGCCTGATTTGATTCGTATTGCCACAACCGGTCTCTGATTTTGTTGATGTTGTGGTTGTACACGACAAAGATGTCTCCCAGGATATCGAAGGACCATCGCAACCGCGTGTTTGTGCCAACGGAATGTGATGTGTTGTCGTACTGCACAAACGAGCTGATATGGAGATTAGAGCTGATGTTGAACTGGATCCTTCCTCCAAATAAGTCTTGAGAAAAGGTTCCTTCCGGAAGCCGTACCGCGTTTCTTTCGAAGTTGAACGAACAGACAATGTTCTTTGTCGCTCGCCAGTTGAAATCAAGTACGATCTTGTTGAGTGTACCGCTGTAGAATCCTCCAAAGACCCATGCTGCCTGGCCATAGAGTACTCTTTTTGAAGAGGTCTCGAGGTCGATCTCGTATTGTCGCCAATGATATTTCTTGGGTTTGAGGATAACATTCTCGTCGATTTCAAAATCCTCGTCGAGTCGTTCGCCCTGGGGCATAAGGGCAAACTCAATCACATCCCCGCTCTCAAGGAGCACCTTCACCGGTGTCACGGGGAGACTGTAGCTCGCCCAGCGGTGCGTCAGGTCTGTGATCACCCCGACGGCGCCCTCAAAGAAAAGTTGTCGGATTGACGCGTGTCCCGGTCGGGGCATATATTCAGCTTTGACGCGATATGAATTGATCCCTGGTCGTGGAACAAACCCAAGCTTGGGAGAATGGGCGTCGCCAATCCGCTTGTAGACAAACGCGATATCCCAGAGATCATTGGGATAGTCAATCTTTATCCCGACAGCCGAACGATCCCCGGGAAGCTTTTCGTGTTGGTTGAGCAACCCCCATATTCCGACAAGAAAATTCTTGTCGCCGAATAGACGGGAAGTTTGGTAGGTGAGATCCACACCTGCGAGCCACGCATTCGATGTGCCGGCCGGATCGCCGCGCGTCAGGATCAAGCCGACCGACGATTCCTCGAAAATATTCTGCTTCAGGCGCAGAGCCCCGAGGGTGGTGTACGGCACGAGGTCTGGAACCGATTCGGTGCGCGATGCGAGAAGCCCGAAATTGGTGTTCCCCACCCTCCCATGGATCTTGGTGCCAAACAGAATGGGGACTTCTCTTCCCCGATACAATCCAATCCGCCGACTGAAGAACGGTACGACGTCGGTCCCAAGCCCCAGCCCGAAGTCATAGATGTCAGAACCTTCCAGGAAGAATGTCCGTTTCTCGGGAAAGAAAAGAGGAAATCGGGCGAGATTTGTTCTTCGCGTGTCAACTTCAGTTTCTGCAAAATCGGTGTTGACCGTAATCTGTACTGCCACATCCGGCGTCACCTTTTCGATGAGATCGAGGCTGTTGTCCCAGTCAACGTGAGTTGATTGATTGAATGATTTCTGAGTGCCCGCTATTGAGGATATTTTCGTTGTCAAACCGAGCCCGAGATCGAAATTCGGTAAATCAGTGATTCTGCCGGCATGGAGGACTTGTCCAAGCTTGTAATCGCGTTTCGTTGCCTGCCAGCGACTCACTTCCAGGAGACGCTGAACCCTCCTCTCAATATTGAAACCCCACTCGCGCCCATTTTTCGCGAAAGAGAGAGATCGGACAGGGATGACGATTTCCGCACTCCATCCCTCGCTCGTCACCGAAGTCTTGGCGTCCCAAATACCGTCCCAATTCGGATTTTCGCTCTCTCCAAAGTTCGAAACAAGAGCGTCGTAGCGCGCGCCAAACGGATTCACCCCAAAGATATATCCGCTCCGACCGTCAAGAAATGTGTCGAGCACAATCTTGATGTAATCCTCCCCTCCCAAACGCGAATCTCTTGCCTTCGAGATTGCCGTTATTGCGCCCGGTTCGGAATCGTAGCATATCACACCGATGATAATGGCGTTTTCAGTCGTGGTGACTTTGACGGTGGTGCGAAACGTTGGGGGCTGGTTCTCTTTCGGTTCAATCATTATGAGATTGGGGATGGAATCAGCGCCTGCCCAGGCCATTTCGCGCGGAATACCATCGAACACCACACTTGTGGAATAGTGCGTCGGCAACGTTGAATTTTGTTGCGCAAGAGAGGGCCAAGCAAGAATCAGAACAAGCAAGGGAAGAGAGAGTTTCATTGTGCTCGTAGCATTGGATCCCGTGTTAGGATGATTCAAAATGGCGGAGATGTTGAAGCAAGCTCGTCCATCATGCACACGACATCTCGCTCTTCTCTACCGCTCCCGATTGATAAGCTCTACGTCGATCAACTGGAAGCGAGGTGAATCCTACGGTGGTCATTCTAACATCTCTTCAATTGCTCGACCGATGCGATCGACCGGCACCACCGCAATATTGTTGTCAGGTTTGATTCCCTTCACATTTCCTTCCGGAACGATGATTCGCCGGAATCCGAGCTTTGCGGCTTCCTGTATTCTCTTTTCGATATTGCCGATCGTACGAATTTCTCCCCCAAGTCCGATCTCCCCGATCGCAACAGACGAGCTGTCAACGGGCACATCACGGAGGCTTGAAGCAATTGAGACGGCAATGCCGAGGTCAATAGCGGGCTCGTCGATCCGCACGCCGCCGGCGACATTCACAAACACATCGAAGCTTCCAAGTCGCATCCCCATCCGCTTCTCCAGAACGGCAAGCAGAAGAGAGAGCCTGCGATAATCGACTCCTGTGGTATTTCGCTGAGGTACGCCGTAGCTTGTAGGCGTCACAAGTGCCTGAACCTCTACAAGGATTGGCCGTGTTCCCTCCATACTGGCGACGACGGTGGAACCGGAAGTTCCATAATGTCGCTCGGAGAGAAATACTTCCGACGGGTTCGGCACCTCCCGCAATCCTGTTTCGTGCATTTCGAAGATACCGATTTCGTTGGTTGATCCGTAGCGGTTCTTCAGAGCCCGGAGGATACGGTACGAGTAGTGGGCCTCTCCCTCAAACTGCAGAACACAATCGACCATGTGCTCGATGACCCGCGGACCGGCAATAACTCCCTCCTTTGTAACATGACCGACGAGGAAGACCGCGCTCCCTCGCGTCTTGGCGAGACGAAGGAGGAGCGCCGTGGATTCTCGGACCTGGCTCACACTTCCGGGGGCGCTTTCCAGTCCGGGGCGGTACATTGTTTGGATGGAGTCGACAATGATGATGTCAGGCGAGCCACGCTCAATAATATCGATGATGAGATCGAGATTTGTCTCTGCGAGGAGAAGGATATTCTTGACGCCGGTGGCCTGAAGCCGGTCGGCACGAAGCTTGATCTGGCGCGTCGATTCCTCTCCAGTGATGTACAGGACGACCGAGTCTTTGAGATGCAGCGCTATTTGCGTCAGGAGCGTCGATTTGCCGATACCGGGATCTCCCCCCAGAAGAATCAGCGATCCCGGGACAATTCCCCCGCCGAGGACGCGGTCAAACTCCGATATACCTGTTTGCCATCGGGCAACATCCTCGTGATCGAGATCCTCGATGGGGACAGGTTCAACGCGCGAGGCTGCACCAGCCGGTTTCTTTGATAATTTGAGCGGAGAAGTGGCCTCTTCCACAAACGTATTCCATTCGCTGCAGTTCGGACACTTTCCCACCCAGCGGGGCGAATTGTAGCCACACGCTTGACAGACGTACTTGGTAATAACTCTTGCCATTGCGAATAGCGTTTGTTCGTTTGAAAAGATCTCTGCGACAACAACACGATTCGTGATGATCACAAATGCTGAATAATATAGTCACGCAGAGGGTGAGATTCAACAAACGGGGTTCCATGGGAGAAGGAAGTTGCGCGATGTGAAGAGATAGTGTTTGTTGATTCAGGGAATAAGTTTCTCTATTTTTGACTCGCTCAGCCAACTGATTGATTTGTGAACATTTTGCTTAGGAGGTTCGAATGCGGTTCTTTTCGATATTCTCATTTATCGTGCTCTTGCTGCTTGTCGGTTGTCAGCCCGACGATGTCTCGCAGGCCATGCGCGAGGTGACGACCGACCGACTATTGTCCCACATCTCAGTCCTCGCGGATGATTCCCTCGAAGGACGCCGTCCCGCGAGTCTGGGAGAACAGAAGACGATTGACTATCTCGTCGCGCAGTACAAAGCCATCGGTCTTGAGCCGGCCGGAGAGAACGGGACATATCTGCAGAAAGTCCCAACAGTCGGCACGCAAATCGACCAGAATACGGTTTTTGAATTCAAAAAAGGGGGGAAGTCGATATCGCTGAAATTCTACAACGACTTCATCGCCCTCAGCGGGTACCACCAGGCCGTCGTATCTGTCAAGGATGCTGAGGTTGTCTTTGTCGGCTATGGCATCGTTGCGCCGGAACAGGGGTGGAACGATTACAAGGATGTCGATGTCAAGGGGAAGGTTCTCCTTGTGCTCAACAACGATCCTGCAACCGATGATCCGAATTTCTTTGCAGGGAAGGGACGGACCTACTATGGACGCTGGACTTACAAGTACGAAATCGCCGCACAGAAAGGGGCTATCGGGGCAATCGTCCTCCATACAACGGAATCTGCCGGTTATCCGTTTTCCGTGGTGCAAAGCACGTGGTCGGCCGAGCGTTACGATCTGGCTGCCGCGAACGGAGCGCCAAAGCTCAAGCTGAAGTCCTGGACGACTGAGGAAGCTACGCGAAGATATGTCTCACTCGCGGGGTTCGATCTCGACAGACTGGTAGCGGATGCACAGGAGAAGACGTTCAAGCCGGTCCCGCTGGGAGTGAAGATCTCGACGACAATGAAATTCAATATTCGTCATCTGGAGACAAACAATGTTGTTGGTCTGCTGCGTGGGTCAGATACGGAGTTGAGTAAGGAGAATGTGCTGTTCACGGCACACTGGGACCATTTCGGCATCGGAAAACCGGTGAACGGAGATTCCATCTATAACGGAGCGCTTGACAATGCGTCCGGTGTATCGTTGATGCTCACATTGTCAAAAGCGTTCAGCACGATGAAACTCAAACGGTCTATTCTCTTCGCCGCGGTAACGGCCGAAGAGTTTGGTCTCCTCGGATCCCAGTATCTTGCGGAACACCCGACCGTCCCGATCAAGAGTATCGTGGCGAACATCAACACGGATGGGATGAATATTTGGGGGAAGACGAAGGATATCACATTTCTTGGACAGGAGAGATCGACGCTGGGGGCCGACATCGCCGAAGTGGCAAATGTGATGAAGATGGAGGTGAAACCTGATCCACAGCCGGAACAAGGATCATTCTACCGTTCGGATCACTTTAACTTTGCAAAGGTTGGGATCCCGTGTCTCTCCATGCGCACCGGAACCGCATTTGTGGGCAAGCCCGAGACCTTTGCCAAAGAAATCATGGAACAGTACATCGCATTGCACTACCACAAACCGAGCGATCAAATCGCCGCAGATTGGAACCTGGAAGGGGGAAGGCAACAAGCTGAGTTTATCATCCGACTCACCAAGCGGATTGCGAACAACGCAAGTACACCGCAATGGAATCCAAACGACGAGTTTGCGAAGTTCCGCTGAGACCGATGGCGGGAAGAGCTGAATCGAAAATCAGGCAAAAGAAAGACCCTCGATAATACTGTCGAGGGCCTTTTGTTGACGCAAAATCGTGAGCTTCCGTCATTCGACGGACACAACCCCTTCACAAACGACGCAATTCCGCTTTTGGGCGATTAGATCTTCGCCATCCGCTCTTTGGCCCGCTTCACGTTGCCGCTAACCGGAAAGTCTTTGATGACTTTCTCGTATGAGGCTTTTGCCTTAGCCTTATCGCCAAGTCGCTCATACGATTGTCCGATCATATAGTGGGCATCCGCGAGTTTGGGTGAATGATCGAACCCGAGGACTTTTTCGAAGTATGGAACGGCCTCGCGGTAGTTCCGTTTGCCGAAGTACGACTCGCCAATCCAGTAATTGCAGTTGTCCGCAAGTTCAACGGAAACACCACTGTTCAACAGCGCCTGGAACCGTGAGATGGCGTCATCATACTGTTTCTTCTTGAAGCTCGTGAGAGCTTGCTCGTACGCTGCCAATGAGGCTTCTGTTGGCGCGCCTATTCCCGCTGTCATCGCCCCGCGTACCGGTGCCGTGGGTTGGGCCAGTGATCGCGCGGTAGTCTCAGCTTTTTCGGCCCGCTCTTTTTCGGCGAGGAGTCGAGCTTCGGTTTCACTCAGCCTCACGCTCAACGATCGTGAATCCTGTTCCATTTTCACGAGCTTCTGCTTGAGACCTGTGTTTTCGGTGCGCAAATCTTCCATGAGGGCTTCAGTTGCTGCCGGAGCCGGCTTCTGAGCAGATTGTCCCAACTCAGGGCGTGCATCGCCAGCGATATTTGTCAATGCCCGTTGGTCGGAAGATTCCGCCCCTTCCGTCGTTTCTTCACTTGCCGCACAACCGACAAGAATGAGCGCAAAAACGATGGCGAGACTAATGACGCGCCACGACAACGCGAGCACGCTCCCCTGATGTGTGTTGAGAACCATATGATGGCCTCCTAGGGTTATGCAACTCAGATAGTTAATTGGAAAGCTTGAACGAATTTATTAAACACCCCGGTGAAAGTCAAGACATTCAATGGTAATCCATCTCAGTGTGTCGTTCTTTGATAATGAGCCAAATTCCTGCAATGGGAAATCCTTTCGATTGAGGGGCACGCGAGAGTTCCCAACGCGGGCGAAGCTCTATGCCCATTGCGACCGTGCCCCATAGCTTGTCCGAGGATTTACGGTCGCTCGGAGTACATGATTTGCTGGTGTGAATGACCAGTCGGGAGCGCGCCGAGCCACCAAAACTGCTCCCCGACCAAGTCAGAATCCCAATGGAGAGATTACGATGACCGCTCATGTCTTATCTGACAATCAAAGCTCGCTATCCGCGCAACGGACTAACTCGCTGCTCTCCATTCTTGAGGTCGTGGGAACAGAGAATCAGTAACCAGAGTCAATTGAGTTGATCCAGAGAAGAAAATCGGGATCAAGAGACGCTGGAACAGGGGGAGTTCAATGAAGAGAATCCCTACTGAAGAACGCAATGTGGTTCTTCTTGGATGCTCTCTCATTGGGCCGTACCGCTCAAAGGTTGAGCGTAACGCAGGCTCGAATTGTCGGAGAGAATGAGACAACGAGGAGTTGCAAACTAAGCGAACGAGGAACGTCTGAACGAAAGTGGTGGTTTCATCATTTCTACCAACTCATCGATGAGAGATTTCACGCTGGATTTTGTCTTGTTATTCAAGGCCGTATTGGATATATTTTCACATATGAACAAACATTTCTCTGCGTTTCTTGCATTCTGTTCCGTTGCGTTGCTTGTCAGCGGATGTGCCGGATCGAAAGAGTCGGTCCCTCGCCCTATGGGGGCGCAAAGCCGTCAAGCGGTTCTCGAACGACAAATTCAAGACCGAAACCGCGACCTGGCGGTTCAGCACTTCATCAACGGGGCAGTGCTCGATTCCCATGGTGATTTCGCCAAAGCGGTTCTTGAGTATCAAGACGCCTTGCGCTATGATCAGGACCCGGCGATCCATTACGCAATTTCACGGGACTATTCCATACTCGGGAAGCACGCCCTCGCGGCCAAGCACGCTCGAATCGCTGTACAGCGCGACAGTGTGAACGTAAGCTACCGCGAGAACCTGGCTCAGATTTTCCTCAACGCCTTCCAATACGAACAGGCCATCGAGGAGTATGAGGCCATCCTCAAGCTCGATCCCTACTCCACATCGGCCGAGTACAATCTCGCACGTCTTTACCAATCATCCAAACCCCTCCGTGCACTTGAAATCTATGATCGGTTGCTTGATCGTGAAGGTGAGAAGTGGGATATCCTTCTCCACACCACGGAAATCCTTGCGGGATTGGGCCGATGGAAGGAGGTTGCCGGTCTGTACGAGAGGATGCTCGAGATCGATCCTTCCAATCGCGCACTCCGGGTCCAGCTCGCGGAAGCGTATGCGCGGGCAGGCGAAATGGAGAGAGCAGTGGAGATTCTGAATTCGATGGTGGAGAAGAATGAAAGCGATTGGACTGTTGTTGCAACGCTTGCTGATTTGTACCTCGACCGTGGGGAGTATCAAAAAGCGATTGAGATGTATTCCAAGCTTCTGAAGAAAGAGAAGGACAACCCCGAGGTGAAGCTGCGGATCGGAATTGCATACTTTGGTAAGATCCAGTCAGATTCGACTTTTATTCCCCGGGCACGGGAAATGTTCGTGGACGTCATGGGGTTGACTCCCGGTGATTGGCGTCCCCACTGGTATCTTGGCGCCATAGCGTCTCTTCAGCGACAGGATTCACTCGCGGCGGCGTATTTCGCGCGCGTAACGGAACTTGAACCGCGAAACGTTGAGGCGTGGTGGTTTACCGGAACGCACTACTTCGACAAGGGGATGAACGAAGAGGTGCTCCGAATTATGGACCATGCGCGCAGGGCCATCCCCTCGGAAGCCCGTTTTTTCTTCCTGACGGGTCTGACGTATTCACGCATGCAGAACTCTGAGGAGGCCGCAAACTTTCTGGAGCAGGCCCTCAGACTCAAGCCGGACGACCTCAATACCTTGAGCACACTCGCCCTGATCTATGACGGGTTGAAACGGTATCAGGAATCCGATTCACTGTACGAGCGCGCTCTGGAACTCGATCCAGATTTCCATCTCGTCTTGAACAATTACGGCTACAGTCTTTCCGAACGGGGGCTTCAATTGGATCGGGCGCTCGAGATGGCGCATCAGGCCGTAGAAGCAGAGCCGGAAAACCCCTCTTACCTCGATACGCTCGGATGGGTATACTTCAAGCTTGGCAACTATGCCGAAGCAAAACGCTTCATCGAGAAAGCAATGGCAACAGATAATGCGAGTGCCACCATCGTCGAACATATGGGAGACGTTTTCTTCAAGCTCGGGCAGAAGGAAGAAGCCCGTCAGTTCTGGCAACAGGCTCTCGAAATGGACGCCAAGAATGAGACCCTGAAGGAAAAGATTGCACGAGGGTCGCTGTGAGACCAGTATTTGTGCGCATCACCGTTCTCCTCGCGTCTCTCCTGCTCTCCGGATGCGCGTCCCTGCCATCCCTGACCAGACATCGATCTGATCTCTCTCCTGAACGGGTTCATCAAATCGTACGTGCAAATCATGCTGGAGTCCAGGTCCTGTGGGGATCGGGGCGCATTGCAATTGAGTCTCCCGAAATTGCCCAAACGGGTTCATTTGTCGTCTATGTGAAGAAACCGGACACCATTGCTGTCAAGCTGGAAGGTCCGTTCGGAATCGAACTCGGCTCCGCCATTGTTACGCCGGACGCATTCGCTTTCTACAACAGCTTCCAGAATCAGTTGATCACCGGTTCAACCTCTCCAGAAAATCTTAACCGCGTCCTTCGTGTAAATCTTGACTTCGATAACATGCTCAACCTCTTCACGGGGGGCTCATTCCTTGAGGACGACCACGAACCTCCATCGACAATCGAAGTAGACGAAGGATACCTCGTAATGGCCTACCGAGGGGCATCGTATTCTCGGAGATATTGGATCGAACCCGGAACGCTGCTTCTGGCCAGGATCCAACACCTTGACTCAAGTGGAAAGCTTGTTCTTGAACAGCGTTTTCTGAACTACCGGACTGTCGATCGATATCAAATGCCTTATTCGCTCAGGGTGACTATGCCTCGAGAGCGACGGGTTGTTTCCATTTCGTACTCAGAGATCATGGTCAATCAAGCCGGAGCACCGGTGGAGCTGTCAGTTCCGCGAAATGCAGAGCGAATTCAATTCCAATGATGACATGCCGAATCATCCTGACATTTGCCCGCCTTGGCGGGTGGGCCCTTGTCTTCAGCGCTTCGGTGCTTCTGGCTCAGTCGGCACCAGAGATTACCCGCCGTCAGAACGAGCTTCAAAAACTGAGAAACGAAATTGAATCGTACGAGAAGAAACTGAGTGAAAGCGAGAAGAAAGAGAAGCTCACGCTTGAGCGGATCGATAATCTGGAAAAACAAACGACGCTGCTCAAAGGATTGATTCGAAAGCTCAAAGACGAAGAGCGCCAGATTACAGCGGATATTGTAACCGCCCGCAATTCGATCATGAGTCTTGAGGAGCAGCTGCAGGCGCTCAAAGAGCACTATGCCGGATATGTCCGGTCCGTGTACAAACATGGACGTGTGTACGATCTTGAGCTTCTTTTTTCGTCGCGGTCGATCAATCAACTCTATATTCGAATTGAGTACCTGAAACGATTCTCGGATCAGCGGGCGAAGGACTTGCGTCGGATTGTCGAGAAACGGGGGGATCTCGAGGACGAGAACAACCGACTGAAGAATAATCTGGACAGGGAACGTCGTCTTCTCACCGAAAAGACACGAGAGGAACAGGCGCTCAAGCGGCGGTCGATCGACCGGCAACAGGCGTTGAAGCAGATTCGGCGCGATCGCAATTCGTATGTTCAAGAATTGAATCGCCGTCGCGCGGCAGTGAAAGAAGTTGAAAAAACGATAGCCGAGCTGATCGAACGCGAACGTCTCATAAAGGAACGCGAAGCTGCCGACGCGCGTGAACGCGAGCGGCTGGGAAAAGGACCCGCCCTTGTTCCAGAACCGGTGAGTTCGTTCAGTCTTAAGCGGGGAAGCCTCAGGTGGCCGGTTTCGTCGGGCAAAATCGCTTCACGCTTCGGCAACCATGTCCATCCGGTTCTCAAGACAGTTACCGAAAATACGGGAGTTGACATCGCCGTGAGTGTCGGAACTGATGTCCTCGCAGTAGCGCCGGGAGAGGTGTCGGTGATCAAGTTTATTCCGGGCTACGGTAATGTGATGATCCTGAACCACTACGATGGCTACCGAACTGTCTACGGGTACCTCTCGGACATCTTCGTGAGCGAAACCCAGAGGATTCAGGAGGGAGAAATCATTGCGCGTAGCGGCGAGGCCATTTCAGGATCTCTGCTCCACTTCGAAATCTGGAAAGATCGGGAAAAACACAACCCCGAAACGTGGTTGATCAGACAGAGGTAGGATTAGGGGATGGATTGATGGTGATTGGCGTATCGCGTGGTCTGTACTGAAACACTAGGTAAGGTCCATAGGGATTCGACTTCGTCTGCAAGTTGTAGCGATCCACAGGGGGGACCGAATCACGCCAGACCCTCAGATACTCTACGTTTTCCTTGATGAAGCCGGGAACTTTGATCTTTCGGCAAGGGGAACCGCTTACTTTGTGATGTCGGCTTTCTCAAAACTTCGTCCATTCACCCCCTTGCCGGAACTGATCGATTTGAAATACAATCTGTGGGAACGAGGCCTGGAGTTCGAATACCTCCACGCGGCAGAGGACACCCAGCGGACCAGAGACGAAGTATTCAAGATCCTTGGCCAACACATGGGGGATTTCAGGATGGACTCAATTGTGATTGAGAAACGGAAGACCAACCCGGTTCTGCAACAGAACCTCGGGAGGTTCTACAAGAAGGCTCTCGATATCTTATTGAAATTCTTGCTTCAAGCATACCAGGGTAAGTTTAAGGAAATTTTTATCATCACCGACCTTAATCTGCAGATCGTCGATTACTTAACCTGGGCTATCTACCGAAAATGGGAGCGCGCAGATTCTAGAAGCTACAACCTTATGAAGATGTGCTTGAGGAGTGAGTTCGAGGTCTTCAGGAGCGGAACCAAGACATACTACTGAGTCATTTCGTGAATACCCATAAAAAGCGACCGCCCTGACTATCCTTGTGGGAAGTCGCCCCTGGCGACTTTTTATCAGGGCGGAACCTTTAAAACCGCAAATGCAATTTAGTCAACAACTCGAAGTATGTCAAGAAAAAACAAATGCGCATGCTTCATGATGGCTCTGTAAAAAATTGACTAGCAAGGCAATTTTTGGTAATTTAGCGCTCAGAAGATCTTCAACTGAAGATCTATGAGCAATGATGCATCGGGGTGTAGTCCCAATTCGGCCCACGAATGCTTTTTATGAGTGGTTGCCGAATTGCGGATCCCGCAAGCACGAAGTGCGATGCGGGACTCAGCATTATTGAAATCAGATATCATCGGGGTGTAGTCCCAATTCGGCCCACGAATGCTTTTTATGAGTGGTTGCCGAATTGCGGATCCCGCAAGCACGAAGTGCGATGCGGGACTCAGCATTATTGAAATCAGATATCATCGGGGTGTAGCTCAGCCCGGTTTAGAGCACCTGCCTTGGGCGCAGGGGGCCGGAGGTTCAAATCCTCTCACCCCGACTGGTAAAGCCTTGTGACGACGAACGTTGCAGGGCTTTTTTGTTTGGTGAAAGAAAAGAGGTCCGAAGTTCTGAAGAGTTTTTGGCGGTGTGTGTTGAGAAGCAATTCAATTAACATTCACATCGACCGTTCCTTGAATGAGATGAACGGGCCGTTCTCGCTCAGGGGAAGGTTTCTTCGTTTAAGGCCTGTGAGGCCCTGGTTCGAACCTTTTTGGCGATCAATTCGTATGTTCCAGAAGTGATTCGACCCGAACCACATATCAGACAAAATGGCCCATCAGCAATCAAACCCTGACCGGGAACCTCTACTCAGACATCTGTTGCGCGATGATCTGCGACGCAGAGATATCCGACAATCTGTCGAGCGTGATTTCGACGACCTGAAGGAGTTCTATCTCACTCCCAAGCGGAAGGCCCGGCTTGCCACGATGGGATGGTTGAAGCACTGGTTCTACATGACAGGGTGGCTGGTTAAGAGCCTACTCTTAAAACTCACGCCGGTTCGTCGTCTTCTCCTATTTCTCGCATTTCTCTTTCTTATCGTTTCGGGATCATACACAACAGAGGGAGATGCGACGTATCAATTCAATACCCAAGTTCTGGCGGCGATAATGATCCTGTTCGTTCTTATGCTTGAGTTGAAAGACAAGCTGATTGCTCGAAGCGAACTCGAGGCGGGAAGGAAAGTTCAGTACTCCCTCATGCCGGAGAAAACTCCGGAAGTTCCAGGATGGTCCCTGTGGCTATACTCCCGTCCGGCCAATGAGGTTGGAGGAGATCTGGTTGATTATTTGAAAATCTCCACACATCGACACGCGGTTTCGCTCGCCGATGTGGCAGGGAAGGGGTTGAGTGCAGCGCTCCTGATGGCAAAACTTCAGGCCACTATACGCGCCCTGGCTTCGGATCAGCGCTCACTTGTTTCGTTCGGAGAAACTCTAAATAGAATCTTCTATCGTGATCGTGTTCCACAAATGTTTGCCTCACTGGTCTATGCGGAACTTGATCCCGATTCTCGGTCAATACGCATTCTCAATGCGGGTCATTTGCCTCCTTTGATCAAGCGCGGTTCCGTCGTCGAAGAGTTATCAAAAGGGGGGCCCGCACTCGGTATTCTCCCCGATGCGGCGTTTGAGGAACATGGTTGCGAGCTTGCCGCCGGTGAATTCTGTGTGGTCTATTCTGATGGACTTACGGAAGCACAGGACGGCGCCGGCGAGTTCTTCGGCACTCAGCGATTCCTTGATCTGCTTAGAACCGTTGACGGTGCCAACGCCCTGGTGATTGGCGAGAAAATCGTCCAGTCCGTCGACAGGTTTGTCGGTGAAGCGCGCGCGAGCGATGACCTTTCGCTGGTAATTCTTCAACGGATGGTGTAGGCTCTGCCGCGCAAAAAAGGTTTCCGACGTCTTTGAGACATCGGGATCAGCCACAACGATAACTGCCATTGAGAGCCTTCGGAAGGGTCCGGCGCACGAGCGAGGTCCCTTCCGAAGGCTTACTAAACGATCATCACTTCGTTACAACCATCTTCTGCACCTGTCTCAGTCCGGATGCACGCAGCTCATAGAGGTACATCCCGCTTGCAAGTTCAGAAGCATCGAATCTGACCTGATACCTTCCGGCGATCTTCTGCTCGTTCACAAGCTCGGACACCACTCTTCCCAGCATATCGTACACCTTTAAGCTCACCATTCCATCCTGAGGCACGGTGAAGCTGATTGTCGTCGTGGGATTGAAGGGGTTGGGATAGTTGGTGAGCGTAAGGATATTGGACTGATCGCTTGCGACATGCTGTGTCTGCGATTCTCCCTTTTCCATGCTGGACGCTTCAAGGCCGCGCAGAGCAACCCTTGCTGACTCACTCAGAGGATCCTTAGGGAAGAGGTTAATTAGGGTTGTGAAGTACTCTCCTGCCTGTTTGTGATCATTTAGACCGTAGAGGGCAATTGATCCGGCGAGATGGAGCGCGAACTTAAGATCCTCCCTCTCCGAGGTTTCCCGGATCACATCTACTAGTTGTAGTGCTGCATCATTGAAGTAACCAGACGCCGCCGATGCTGCGGACTGACGATAGCTGAGAAAGGGGCTCAATGGCGAATTCTGGTGACGCATCGCTATCCCTTTGAGATAGTTTCCGACGTCCGATTCTCTTCCAAGTTTTTCGAGGCATTTTTCTGCAAACACCAGCGCTCGCTTCGCAGCAACTGTTGAAGAGTACTTTTGTACGATTGACTCGAATGCTCCAAGGGCCTTTCCATATTCCTGTTCGAGGAAAAGGATGGTGGCTCGTTCAAGCTCGGCTCGGACATCGCCATCTGTGATCTGTATCTGTTCAGATGATGCACTCGACGAAGCCAGGACATCTCCACCAGAGCGTGCAATGCTCAACGAGGGGACCGGATCATACCACAAGGGATTTGAGTAATCGACATTGCCGCTGACGTTCGGATTCGCGGGGTAGCTTCCCCACCAGTTGTAACGGGCAAAGATCAACCATGAATAATCCGAATACACCTGCCAGGCGCTCCGGAAGCTGTTGTGACCGTCGCTATAGGCGAAGCCGAGATCGGGTGAGGAGCTCCAATCACCATAGACATCTCCGGCCGAGTTCTGGCGAAAGCCGTTTCGCGTGAAAGTGGGATTGGAGAAGCCGGTGATATAGACGCCGTAGAAGTTGTTACGGAAGCTGTTATAGGTGAAGACCGAAGAATTGGCATTGAGGAGAAGCAGACCATATTGCGCATCTTTGATGGTGCAGTTGTTGATCTGGCTTGACGAACTGAGGAGTTCGATACCAAACCAGGTGTTGTTAACAGGGTCGGCGCTCTGAAATGTTACACCGTTGGCAACAAGCGTTCCGAGAACGGCGAGCTTGTTGTAGTTCGTGAACCTCACGGTTGTGCCGGAGCGGATGGTGAGCGTGACGCCCTGTTTCACAGTGATGTTCTCGTGGAAAGTAACGGTCTCACCAGAGCCACCGATGGTCGTGTTGAAGTTCTCGATGGTGTATTTGAGAGCTTTGTATGCGTTGATGCGGCCGTAGCCCATGGAACGGCTCCAACCGTTTGCATTGTAAGGGAACTGGCTGCTTGGATCGACTTTGTCGGCTGTCGTTGTGATGATCTCATATACTTGTTTTGGCACAAGTGAACTGTTGAGTGATAAGATCAAGCTGGCCAGCGCACTCACCATCGGAGCTGCAACGGACGAACCCTCAGTAGTACCGAAAGCTCCATTTGGCAATGCAACGAGGATGTTTTTTCCGGGAGCACCTACATCCATAAATGAATTGACTGGATCATTCAGCGGATCCGATCCAACGCTGTAATTGTATTCCTGCTCAATCCATTTTTCGGTACTTGCAACAAGTTTCGTCGCAGTCACGCAGATGACTTGTCCAGTGTCGCCAGCGAAAGAGTAAGCACCGGGGTACCACACGACCGGAGGTGTAACTTCGTTGTTTCCAGCGGATCCAATACATACAACACCACGCAGCAATGCATAGATGACATTCTTTCTCACCTCTTCGATGTCACCACCAATCCAGCTCATATTGATTACATCAGCACCGGCATCAACTGCTTCTTTGATGCTGGTGAGCCGAGGATAATACGAAGGCCATATCTCTG
>Ga0208244_100360_pt1 | contig 48734 bp, 44 predicted proteins | sample SubbioCR12Aug_5A_FD_184828 | JGI IMG/M metagenome (GOLD analysis project Ga0208244, IMG submission 184828) | Serpentinite rock and fluid subsurface biosphere microbial communities from McLaughlin Reserve, California, USA - CR12Aug_5A (SPAdes) | ecosystem: Environmental > Terrestrial > Deep... | reverse complement strand
CCCGGCCCGCCGGTGCCATCGCCTTTGGGGCATCCGCCCTGAATCACAAAGTTTGGGATCACACGGTGAAAACTTAGTCCGTTGTAGAATCCTGATTTAGCCAGTTTTGTAAAATTAGCCACCGTGCCCGGAGCATCATCATCGAAGAGTTCGAGAATCAGAGTGCCTTTAGATGTTTCAATCTGTGCTTTGATCATAGTATTGTTATTTAACGAGACGCATTGATTTTGAAAACCTTACTTTTCCGCTGAACAGTCCTTTGTTCGGATCGAGTGAGAGCCATACAAACACTGCCTTGCCGACGATATGGTCATCGGGTACAAAGCCCCATATGCGCGAATCGGCCGAATTATGTCTGTTGTCGCCCATCAACCAGTAATAGTCCATTTCAAATGTATAGCTGTCGGATTCTATACCGTCGACAAATATTTTTCCGTCTTTGACATCAACCTTCTTGCCTTCGTAGGCATGAATGATTCGCTCGTATAATGGCAAAGTTGTGGTGTTCAGTTCAACCGTGGTGCCTGCCTTCGGAACCAGCATTGGGCCAAAGTTGTCCACATTCCAGGGGTAAAACTCAGAATTGGGAAAAACCTCGGGATTCCATACACCTGCAGGTTCGGTCATTTTTGAAATGCTCTTCACATTCGCAAGTCTGGCTAGTTCATCGGCAACTTCCTGGCTTATCCAGAAAACAAATTCATCGGGATTGTTGGCCCTTCTGACCTCAGTGATGTTGTAACGGTCGAGTATTCTTGGGTTAATGGCCGAGCCGTCAGTTGTCACGAGGTATTTGTGCTGAATGATTCCTTCGGCTTCACTTGGTCTTCCGTTAACAAAAAGCTCCGACTCCTTTATCTCAATGGTGTCACCGGGCAAACCGACGCAACGTTTGATGTAGTTTTCCCTTTTGTCAACAGGCCTTGCGATGATGTTACCAAAGTTTCTTTTGTCGTTCCAAACGCGTTCTCGTCCATATTCCCTGATAAGCGAATAATAGCTGACATTGCTCTGGAACCTGTCGCTCAGGGTGTCGCCTGCAGGATAATTAAACACAACAGCATCGTTGCGCTCCACCTTGCCCAGTCCCGCAAAACGGTAATATGGCAGACTGATCCATTCCACATAGGATTTCGCTGTCTGACTCCAGGGAAGGGTATGGTGCACAAAAGGAAAAGCAATCGGAGTGTTGGGTACTTTTGGCCCATAGCTGATCTTGCTTACAAACAGAAAGTCGCCCACAAGGAGCGATTTTTCCATCGAAGAAGTAGGTATGGTATAGGCTTCGATCAGAAAAGTGCGTATGATCGTGGCCGCCACCACAGCAAAAACGATGGCATCGAGCCATTCGCGTACCGGCCCTTTCTTTTGTCTTGGGTGTAGTACAGGATCGAGGTAGGAAAATCTCGCCAAGCTACCCAGATAAGGCAGGTAAACTATGGGCAGTACCACCGCCAGAAACTGCTCCCATAAACTCTCACGACCGAAGCAACGCACCAGTTCGACCAGCATCAGCATATATACAAAAACGTTGATAAACGGCACCAGCAACAAGGCATACCACCAGAGTGGCTTGCGGATGATACGGAGCAGCACATAAAGATTGTAAAAGGGAATAAGGGCATAATACCCTTTCGAACCGGCTTTGGCAAACAACTGCCAGGCAAAAATGGTTGGCAGCGACAGCAGCAATGGAATGATAATGATTAGCTCGAGCATAAAAGAAATTTGCGGCTAAATTACAAATTGAAGGGTTAAATGCCCGTTAATTTATGTTAACACTCATTTTCAACGCAGTGGAAGGGCATAATGTATGGCATCTTCCGATGGCAACAACCTGATTACGACACCACCTGCCCTGGCCATGGATTCAACTTGACCCAAACTTATATGCAAGGTATCAATCACAATACTCCGGCAAGGGTCTTCATCGTTAAGCGTCAAAAGAAAGTCGGTTTGTGGCGGAAATGATTTCCTGACCAGGTTGTTGTAAAACACCTGCCAGTTCACCGATCCACATCCTCCACCATACGAAACTACCACCCTCAACTTATCGTCAATAACTTTAATATCATCAATATGAAAAGGATCTGAGTCAATTTCCCTGTAAGGAATTTCAGAGGCAGATGGCTCAATCAGTTTCATATCTACCACATGAGTGATTGCTTCTGACACTGTATTCAGCTTTTTTGAAACACAAGATGGCAGAACCGAGAGTGTGATCAGGATTAGAACGGATAATTTGATTTTCATGACTTTGTGCATTAAAAAAGGGACAGGATGATCCCCGTCCCTGCAAAAGTAAGATTTTGTCCTTTATTTAAAGGCCGGAATTCCGGTGGCTTCATGACCGGTGATGAGCAGGTGCACATCATGTGTGCCTTCGTAGGTGATCACCGATTCGAGGTTCATCATATGGCGCATCATCGGGAAATCGTTGGTGATACCCATAGCACCGAGCACCTGACGGGTGTTTCGTGCGATGTCGAGGGCAATCTCAACGTTGTTGCGTTTTGCCATGGAAATCTGTGCTGCCGTAGCTTTGCCTTCGTTGCGCAACACTCCAAGCCTCCATGCGAGCAATTGTGCCTTTGTGATTTCAGTAAGTGCTTCGGCCAGTTTTTTCTGCTGCAACTGGAATCCGGCGATGGGTCTGCCAAACTGCTGACGTTCGAGCGAATACTTAAGTGCCACATCATAACAATCCATGGCTGCACCGATAACGCCCCAGGCTATGCCATAGCGCGCTGAATTGAGACAACTGAGCGGACCTTTTAATCCCTGAACATTAGGAAGCAGGTAGTCTTTAGGAACCTTCACATTATCGAACACAAGTTCGCCGGTGACTGAAGCACGCAGTGACCATTTACCATGAGTCTCAGGGGCGGTGAAGCCTTCCATTCCTTTTTCGACAATGAGACCCCGAACGATGCCCTGCTCGTCTTTTGCCCACACCACAGCCACATCGGCAATGGTTGAATTGGTGATCCACATCTTGGCGCCATTGAGCAGGTAATGGTCGCCCATGTCCTTGATACGGGTAATCATACTGCCGGGGTCGGAACCATGATTAGGCTCGGTAAGTCCGAAACAGCCTATGATTTCGCCACTTGCCAGACGGGGAAGATATTTACGTTTTTGTTCTTCAGAACCGTAGGCATGAATCGGAAACATCACCAGAGATGTCTGCACCGAAGCCATCGAACGAACACCTGAATCGCCCCGCTCAAGTTCCTGCATGATCAAGCCATAACTGATATAATCAAGGCCTGCGCCACCATACTCTACGGGAATAAAAGGACCAAAAACGCCCATTTCACCCATCTCTTTAATCAAGTATTGCGGAAACTGCGCCTTTTCATAATACTCTTCTATCACAGGTTTTACTCTTCTGTTTACCCAATCCCTGATTGAGCCGCGAACAATCAGATGTTCCTCGTTGTACAATTCGTCCACCAGATAATGATCCGGTGCCTGATAATCAGATGCTGCTGACATAATGATTTTTTTATGTTGATAAATATAGTGAGGTGTAATGCACCTTTTATGCCTTTGATCTTCAATGATGCACGTTGAGTCAACTTCCCGGCTTAAATTGAAGCCGAATTCTAACACAAGCCTGCATGTCCTGTTACAACGGCAAAATTAAGCTAATTATAGTTACTGTTCATAAATTAACAGTAATAATTTTTCTAATTTTGCGGACTGTTTCCTCTATAAAAGATTTCAATTTTATACTATAAAGCATTGAATAGCAACAATATCATTTTCACCGACAGTTCAAGGCTCATCACTGAGTCGCTGGTAAGGGCAGGCGCGGATGTTTTTATTGGTTATCCGATAACCCCTGCCAACCTGCTTTATCAATACGCCTCAAAGCGTTATCCTGTATTTATGGCAGCTCCTGACGAAATAACTACCCTGCAGTGGATGAGCGGATTTGCTGTTTCAGGACATATTCCGGTGACGGCTACATCATTTCCGGGATATGCTCTGATGATTGAAAGCATCAACATGGCAGCCATGATGGAACTACCCATGGTCATCATTCTGGTCCAACGGATGGGACCGGCAACGGGCACGGCTACACGTGGTGCACAAGGCGACATCTCAGTCATACAAGGCACCATGTCGGGCGGATTTTCGCTTCCTACCTTCAGCCTGAGCAATGCTGCTGATTGCTGGGAAATCTCCGCCAAAGCTGTTGAAGTAGCCGTAAAATTCCGTACACCTGTCATTCTGCTTACCTCTAAGGAGGAAGTGATGACTATGTACAGTCTTGATAAATCATCTTTAGGACCGATCAACAAGGCAAATCGGACGTTTTACAGCGGAAATGAGACATTTGTTCCCTATGAACCCAATGAAAATCTTGTCCCTGAATTCTTGCCTGTTACTTCTTCTGAGCATCAGGTGCGCTTTACAGCTTCTACCCACGACAAGAAAGGAATCATACAAAACGCATCCCCTGAAGCACTTGCGAATTCGAAACGCCTTCACACAAAAATCGTTTCAAACCTGAAAGATTTTACCTGGTATGATTTGGATGAGCAACACGAAGCCGAAACTCTTCTTGTCTCATTCGGCATTACTGCACAGGCATGCCACGAAGCCGTGGCTGAATTGCGTAATGAAGGTGAAAAAGTTTCGTTGCTGACTGCCAAAACACTGCTTCCTGTGCCCCCGGTTTATTATTCGGTGTGCAGCCGCTACAAACGGGTCATTTTTGCCGAAGAAAACCTGACCGGGCAATACAGGCAACTGATGTTTGGTATTCAACCACCAGCGCACATCGAAGGCGTGAATGAATTCGGACATATGATCAGCCCCATGCACATTAAAAAAGTCATCCACAATGCATAGAGAATATCTTCACGAAGGCGCCCTTCCCTTTTGTCTGGGCTGCGGACACACCCTCATCGCCGAAAACATCGACAAAGCGCTTCAAAGCCTCAACATACCACTGCTTGATGTTATTCTGGTCTCTGATATCGGTTGTCACGGTATCATTGACAAGAGTTTCAAGACACATACCGTGCATGGACTTCACGGCCGTTCCATAGCCCTTGCTTCGGGCATTTCGCTGAGTCTGACCAATCCCGAAAAGAAAGTCATCGTTTTCATCGGCGATGGAGGTGCTACTATCGGTCTGCAGCATCTGATCGACTCGGCCCACAAAAACTTCAACCTTACTGTTGTGCTCCACAATAATATGCTTTATGGCATGACAGGCGGACAACCCAGCGAGCTTACACCCCTTGGTTTCAAAACACCAACCCTGCCCGAAGGCAATAAAATAAAGGGTTTCGACATTTGTGAAGTGGTCGCCTCCACAGGCGCTTCTTATGTAAGCCGCGTCGTTGGTATCGGGAACATCAGCGAACAGCTTGCTGAGGCACTTTCGCGCAAAGGCTTCTCATTGATCGAAGTGATGGAGATCTGCCCCAGCTATGCCGTGAAGTCGAATCCGGGGATGAAACTCAGGCAGGTGACCGAAGATGCAGGACTCAGTGTGAAGGTTTATGCAGACCATAATATTGAGGGCTTCAGGCCTGAAATTAAATCGGAAACCCAATCACTGATCGACACTATGCCTGTCATCCCCGTTGGTTATCGGTCTGAACGTTCAGTGCCCGCCAAAATACTCATTGCAGGTTCAGCCGGTGAGGGTGTTCAGTCAGCAGCCGAGCTGTTTGCCCGCGCCGCTATCGCCTCTGGCCTCAACGTGACCAAAAAAGGGAGCTATCCCGTAACAGTCGGAATTGGGTTTTCGGCCTCCGACATCATTCTATCACCTGATCCAATTCAATACACAGGTTCACCCGACCCAGACTATGTGATAATTACATCGACTGACGGTCTGGAATATACGGCCGGACTCATCAAAAAGATGAATCATGGCGTGGTGTATCTCGACGAAAGTCTGCCCACACCGGAAACAAAAGCCACCGTTGTACGCATTGATTACAGGAAGACTGCCGGTGCGCGCAATGCAGCCATTTACAGTTTACTGGGCTTAGCCAAACGCGAAAAACTATTCCCGACTGAGGCCATGCTCGACATACTCAATCAGGGAAAACTATCGGGCAAAGCCGACTGGAATAAGATGGCAGAAGGTATCTGAGCGGTACACAAGTTTAAAACCACTGGATAAGAGTAACTGTCTTATTGACAATCAAAAAATGAATCATTTCATTCCCTTAACAGGGTATCCAGCAGGTCGTCCATCGTAAACACACCTATGCGGCCAGCAAGAAATTCGGCGGCAAGCACGGCACCCAAAGCAAAACCCTGCCTTCCTTTGGCTTCGTGGATGATCCGAATGGTATCCTGTGCCGAGTCAGCAATAATTTCATGTGTCCCCGGAACTTCGCCTGTGCGTACTGAAACTACAGGCAGCAAGGAAATGTCCTGATCAGCGGCATCAGACCAACCAACATAACGATCCACCAGACCGGTGATTTGTCCGGCCAGATGGATGGCTGTACCACTGGGCGCATCAAGCTTGTGCTTGTGGTGTGTTTCGGTTATACTTAGTTTGTAATCAGTGTGATTCAACAGCCTTGCCAATTGTTTATTGAGATTGAATACTATATTCATGCCCAGACTGAAATTTGGGGCATAAAACAGACTATGTCCTCCGTTGAGGCATTGCTGTCTGATATTTTCCAGTTGATGATACCATGCCGTAGTGCCCACTACAATGGGCAAACCAAGATTGAAACAACGTAAAATATTTTCGTTCGCAAGCTCAGGAAGACTAAAATCAACAGCAACATGTGCCTGGGTGAACAATGCAGTTGACTTTTCCCAATCCGATGCCGAGTCGATGCATGAAAAGATATTGTGTCCTCTTGCTTTGGCCGTCTGCTCAACTTCGCGCCCCATTCTTCCATAACCGATCAAAATAATATTCAACGACATATGATTTGTTTTCAGAACCGTACACTGATTTTAAGACCTGTAGCAGGAGGTTGAAAGACAGGATTCTGCTGCGGCATTGGTATCGTAAATTGCGGACTCAGCTGCACACTGAGGTTTTCGCCCACATCATAATCAAACAGATGGGCATCTACTGCTGCATCGACGGCATTCAGGGCATACCAGAGTGCCATGATGATCCAGCTGAGTTCCATATTTCTTCTGTAGTAATCGCGGATTTCGCGCAGGTCGTTGGCATTGTATTTGCCAATCAGATCGTTATCAATGGGATAGTCTTCGTTGTTAAAGGTGTAAATGTATGCTTCCTTTGCTTTCAGATAATTCTCCCTGTTGTTCAGGGCAAAATAACCAATGGTTCCAATACCGGCATAAACGATGGGTATTTTCCAGTATTTCCGGTTGTAGGCCTGTCCGAGTCCCGGAAGAGCAAGGGAATAGAGTGTTGCCCGATGGGGCGAATGTTGTCTGGGAGGTTCATTTGTTGCTATAGTCTCCTGTGCGCTTAATCCCATTCGGGAAAGCAGCAAAACAAGCATCAGCAATAGAACTGTTTTCATCAGGGGTTTCACGACCTGTTTTGCCCAATCAGACTGATCAGCCTTTCGAGTTCCTGGTCGTTGGCAAAGCTCAGAACTAACGCACCTTTTCCTTTGCTATTGCGTTTTATTTCTACTTTGGTTTTCAGAAAGCCTGAAATGTGTTCGCCTGCCAGACGGTATTTTTCGGGGACAACCTGTTTATCGGCAGATTTCTCCTTTGTTTCGGGTGAATGATACCTGCGCACAAGTGCTTCCACCTGCCTGACATTAAGTTCGCCTTCGATGATCTTTTGAAGCATGACGAGCTGTTGTTCATCTTTTTCGAGACTGATGATAGCGCGGGCATGACCCATGGTGATATGTCCGTCGCGCAGGGCTATCTGCACTTCGGGTGGCAACTTTAACAAGCGCAGGTAGTTAGCAATTGTAGTTCTGTTTTTTCCTACCTGTTCGCTTAATTGCTCTTGTGTAAGCGCACATTCGTCCATAAGGCGCTGGTATGAAATGGCGATCTCGATTGCGTTGAGGTTTTCGCGGTGGATGTTTTCGATCAGGGCCATTTCAAGCATCTGCTCGTCATTGGCAACGCGTATAAATGCAGGAATCGTGGTCAGACCGGCCATAACAGAGGCCCTCAGTCGGCGTTCGCCTGAGATGAGCTGATATTGGTCGAAACCCATCTTGCGCACCGTAACCGGTTGAATTACCCCTTGCGTTTTAATAGAAGCAGCCAGTTCGCGCATGGCCATATCATCAAAATCAGCTCTGGGCTGAAAAGGGTTGGCTTCTATCTTACTGATTTCAAGTTCGGCAATGGCACCGGCAACATAGTTGCCCGAGATATCAGCCGAAGTGATATCTGTGTCGGGGCTTTGCAGTATGGCTTCAAGTCCCCTGCCGAGGCCCCTTTTCTTTTGTTTTGAATTAGTCGTCATGTTCTTCCGTCATTAACTTTTCTTCTGCCTTCATTTTCGTCATGCCGTTCTTTTGGAGGATTTCCCTGGCAAGGTTCAGATAATTCACAGCGCCAATACTTGTAGCATCGTGCATGATGATCGTTTCCCCGAACGAAGGGGCCTCGCTGAGTCTGGTGTTGCGGTTGATAATGGTATCGAATACCATTTGCTGGAAATGGGTTTTCACCTCTTCAACCACCTGTTTCGACAGGCGCAGCCTTGCATCGAACATAGTCAGCAATATGCCTTCGATGTCGAGGTCGGGATTCAGTCTTGTTTGAACTATCTTTATGGTATTGAGCAGCTTACCGAGGCCCTCGAGTGCGAAATATTCGCATTGCACCGGAACGATAACCGAATCGGCTGCAGTAAGTGCGTTTACGGTGATCAGACCTAAAGAGGGGCTGCAATCGATAATAATAAAATCGTATTTGTCCTTTACTTTCTCAATGGCTTTGCGCATCATTTTTTCGCGACCGGGCAGGTTGATCATCTCGATTTCGGCACCAACAAGGTCGATATGAGCCGGAAGCAGATGCAGGAACGGGGTTTGTGTTTCGAGGATAATGTTGCGGGGGTCGAGGTCGTCAATGATGCATTCGTAGATGCTGGTTTTGATGTTCTTGGGATCAAACCCCACACCCGAAGTTGCGTTTGCCTGAGGGTCGGCATCGAGCAGCAGTGTTGAGTATTCCAGTACTGCCAGGCTTGCAGCCAGGTTGATGGAGGTGGTGGTTTTTCCGACCCCGCCTTTTTGGTTGGCAACTGCGATTACTTTTCCCATAGTAACTTATACTCAATACTTTAATGTAGATTCAATGAATAGACAGCCAAACAAAAATAAACCTTTTACACGACCGGACGTTGTTACAGGAAGATGAAGTTTTCAACAACAAATCGTTGGGGGTGGAAAATAAGTGTTTACATACAGCCGGGTTTTGTTCCGGAGAGCATTTATCTGCTGTTTCTTTGATCAGCTTTTGTCGAGGTCTTCAAAATCAAAGCCGATGTTCTCGGAAGGCTCTTTCTCGCTGCCATAATCATCAGGCAATTTGCCTGTTTCGATGAAGTCAACACATTCGGTCAGGCCTTTGATAAACTTTTCGAAATCTTCGCGGTAGAGGAAAATTTTGTGTTTCTCGTAGAAAAATTTCCCCTGGTCGGCATCGAATCTTCTTTTGCTTTCGGTGATCGTAAGATACTGGTCTTCACCGCGTGTGGACTTAACATCAAAAAAATAGGTGCGTTTCCCGGCCCGCACCGCCCTTGAAAACAACTCTTCTCTGCGGGGCTGTCTGTCAAAATCTTCCATCATGTTTTAGTTGGTATCATCGTTGTCGTTTCACCGCAAAAATAAAAAACTTTAGCAAACAGGATACACGGATGGATAATTTTTGGAGGGGCCTAAATCATTCAAGGAGTTCAAAGGCCGGACGAGAGTGGTCAACCGAATTCTCTCAAGAACGGTTTACCCAGCTCAGACTATTGAAAACGCTTCGCTAAGTAACATATCTGTGGCATTAGTGGAAATTGCGCGAAGCAACAAAATCTATCGCAGATAGCTATTTGTGCTATCTGGTTTCGAGGCTGAAATGACGAAAATGATAGATTTCGTCTCTTTCGCTAATTTCTGTTTTTTGCCCATTTTGCATCCGATAACTCTCTGTAACATGAAATGTAGTGTCGTTAATATTCTTCTGACAGTAAATAAGCTTCTCAGGTACTCAAACCACTATAACCAAACCCCGAAGGTTCAAATCAGCCCTGTAAAATCCTCAATACCTGTGACCCGAATATTCCGACTGGTTTGGAAGTGCATTTTACCACCATAAACCACACATCCTTTCGCATGTGTACCTGCAATGCTGTTAAATCTAAGTATGTTTCTCTGGAAATCTTCATTCCAGGTCATCGCCGATTTAATTTCAACGGGATACAGTTCTCCATCTTTCTTAAACAGGAGATCAACTTCGTTTTGGTTGCTATCACGGAAAAAATAAAAATTCGGGTCTTTACCCTGCGAAAATCTTGCTTTTAAGGCTTCAACAATGACCAGATTTTCGAATAAACTACCCAGAAGAGGATCGCGTGCTACCTGTGCATCACTTTCTATTCCAAGCAAATAACTAGCAAGACCTGGTTCAACAAAATACAATTTGGGTGATTTTATTACCCTTTTTCCAAAGTTTTCAAAGTAGGGCATCAGCCTGAAAACAACGAATGAGGCTTCAAGTACCGAAATCCAGTTTGCAATGGTAGTTGCTGAAACTCCGGTATCGTTGGCCAATGAGTTGAGGTTAAGCACCTGCCCGATCCGACCTGCCAACAGTCTCATGAATTTTTCAAATGCATTAAGGTCTTTTAGGTTGAGCAATTGTCTGATATCTCGTTCAACATAATTCTGGAGGTAATTGCGGTAAGCAATTAAGGGTTGCTGTTGCTGATCGTAAATTCGTGGCAAAAAACCGGTATAAATATACTTCTCTCGGGTAAAATCCGGTAAGGCAAATTTTTTAACTTCTTCCATTGAAAACGGAAGTAATGTCAGCAAGGCCGTCCGGCCAGCCAGCGATTGGGTGATTGCAGCGTTCAGGTTTAATTGCTGGCTTCCGGTAAGAACATACATTCCGTTTTGTCTTCTGTTATCTACATCCACCTGAATATATGACATTAAGCCCGGAAGTCGCTGTATTTCATCTATGATCAGTGGTGGCGAATGCTGCAGGAAAAAGCCATTTGGGTCTTGTTGTGCAAAAAGCCTGGTATCAGGATGTTCCAGATTGCAGTATGTATAATCCGGAAAAGCCATTCGGGCCAGTGTTGTTTTTCCCGACTGACGTGGCCCGGTGATTGTTACAACCGGATAGGTTTTAGACAGTTCGAGAAGGACGGGTTGAATGTTTCTGGTAATCATAATGGCAAAGATACACAATTTTATGTAAATCCAAACTTGAACTTTAGAATTACTTAAAGCGCGTGACTCTATTAAAAATGAGTACAGTGGAGTTATGGACATAATGAAAACGATGGATCCCTGATACTGTCCGCTGGTGTGAATTTGTAATCTAGCGAGAAGGTTTCATGGCGTAAAGCTGACTCATCCCTGCTAACCCAAGTCTTAATTAATACATTAACATTGACGCTTTCAGTATTTCAGCAACCATTGTTTTCCTTTCATGAAGCACAAATAATCATACGGGAATCATCTTTTGCAAGAACTTCTAAACCAGTATGCTGGAATTAGAGAATTAAACGAACTAAAACTTGTATACTCCTTGTTCACCCCGGCTGGAGTGAAGCGTGTCGTCTGTCGCGACAGGATTAGTGATTGTCATTCTACTCTTTAATAACCTTTTAGTCACACATGATTTATTAATTTCTATGCTTCCTTTACTTGGTTGTAAATTTCATTTACATTATCTTTGTTTTACCTTTTCGTTTCAATAGCATATAAGAGCATTTTCAAAAAAAACACTACAAGTCATGAACCAAGTTCTAAAAACAAGTATCCTTCTTTTGTTTATCCTTACCCTCACATTATTTTCCGAAATCAGTGCACAGAGCAAAATGCGTATTAACCTTAATGACGGAAGTACACTTGAGTTTTTCATAGACGACATCCAAAAGCTGACTTTTGATCTGGTTACTGCAATACAGAATCATCCCAAAATTACAAAGCAATTACTTAAAATTAAGGCTTTTCCAAATCCTGCCAAAGATCAGGTGGTGCTCGAGTATTCCCTTTCTGGTGAAGCTGAAGTAGTGATTGAAATCTTTACGATGCAAGGAGTATTGATTGAAAGGTTAAACATTGGCATACGACATCAAGGAGATCATCAGCATACACTAAACACACAACAACTGGTTTCAGGCCCCTACATATGCCGTGTTTGGCAAAACAATGAAGTTGTGAGCACAAAAATCATCGTAAAGCAATAAACAGTAAAACCATGAATACGATACTATTCACTTTCATAATGATCATGTTGACCACAGGAAATATCAATGCGCAGGATTTGATTATCCATGATAAAAATGGCAATTTTGTAACAGTTCCGTTGAGTTTAATTGACAGCATAACTTTTGAAGAAGGTATTGAGTTTACATGCGGTGTTTCAATAGTAACTGACGTTGATGGAAACAATTACAGTACTGTTCAAATAGGAAAACAATGTTGGTTGGGTGAAAACCTGAAAACTACAAGATATCAAAATAAAATACCTATAAGTTATCCTGGCGTTGATGCCATTGCATGGGAAAACGATTCTATTGGTGCCTATGCCTGGTATGATAATGACCCATTATGGAAAGATATCTATGGTGCTTTGTACAACTGGCATGCAACAGATAGCCCTAATGGACTGTGCCCGTTTGGATGGCACATTGCAACTGACGCCGAATTTATGGTACTACTGTACTATTTGAATTCTAATGCCGGAGGCAAACTTAAGAGCACACGCACTTCCCCTGAGCCGCATCCAAGATGGGATTCTCCTAATACAGGAGCAACAAATGAGGCTGCCTGGACAGCTTTTCCAGGTGGCCGGCGACTTAGCAACGGCATTTACGAAAGAATCGGTGCCTATGGATATTGGTGGTCTTCTTACCCCGTAAGCGGAGACCGTGCTTATTATCGTTTTATTAAGCATGACAATAACAAGATTTATAAAGAAAATTCATTCAAAAATTTAGGCCTTTCCGTTCGATGTGTTAGACATGAATGAACAATCATATTGTAACACGCTAAATGAATTTAGTATTGATAACAATTCAATATCCAATGAATACAATATATAAGTATCCATCTAATTATAAATCTGCATTATTCTTGTTCTTAATAATTTATTTAATTCCTTTCAGTTTGCATGCACAGTTTCTTCACTTTTATCAAAATGACGGCTCTAAGGTTATTTACAAAATGAGTGATGTTGACAGCTTAACATTTATAACTTATGCTAACCAGGGAAAACCATGCCAAGGAACTCCTACAGTTACTGATATTGATGGGAATGTTTATAATACCGTGTACATTGGCTTACAATGCTGGATGGCCCAAAACCTAAACACCACCCGCAATCCTGATGGATACCCTCTATTATACTTTTGCCCGATGGACAGTACACATTATTGTAATATTTACGGTAAATTATATGATTATCAAACGGTGATGGATCCCTGGAAAGACAAAAACAGTAATTATATAGTGCAAGGAATTTGTCCGGATGGCTGGCATGTGCCTTCAACTGCAGAATGGAACCAATTAATCTTGTTTTTAGAATCCCAAGGATATCCTAATGATAATAACAACCCAATTGGAGCAGGAAACGCACTCAAATCCTGCAGGCAGATTAGTTCGCCTTTAGGTGGTGATTGTGATACACAGGTGCACCCAAGATGGGTTGAGAACCCAACTAACCATGGATTTGACCAGTTTAACTTTTCGGCACTACCATCGGGCAGTGTATGGCATTCAGGTGATATTGCGGAACCGGGAAACTCTGGTATATTCTGGTCGCGAGATAAACAATTTTTCGTTCTGAGAGCCGACATAAGTGATTTCAGACCTGATTCTCCTTTTTCCGATTTTGAATCACATTCCGTTCGTTGTGTCAAGGATTAGTAATTGTAAGTTTAAAATAGTATAAAATGATAAAGAAGGACCTATTGATTTTTATAGCTTTACTAATGCTGACATCCAAGATCGTCTACACTCAGGGGATTTTAGTTCATAAGAAGGATGGCACTTTTGATAGATACTATACCCATAAAATAGACAGTATAACCATTAGAGACATTGAGTACGGCTTTCCATGCCCGGATGCGCCAACTGTGACTGATATTGATGGTAACCAATACAATACTGTTATGATCGGCGGCCAGTGCTGGATGAAAGAAAACCTGAAAACACTTCATGATCCCGCCGGAAACAAAATCATGCGCTATTGCTATGAGCACAACTTGAATAACTGTGAACTGTATGGCGGCCTTTATCTATGGAACACATTAATGAATGGTGAGAGCAGCAGCGACAGCATTCCCAGTGGCGTTCAGGGAATTTGTCCTGATGGATGGCACGTACCCAGTGACGCCGAATGGTTAATACTATTTGATTTTCTAGCACCATATGGACATTCAAATTATTGGGATAACCAATTTAACCCAAAAGCTGCCGGTAATGCACTCAAATCCTGTCGGCAAATAAATTCACCGTTAGGTGGCGACTGTAACACTTCAGAGCATCCCCGATGGAGCGCTCATAATAACATGCATGGCTTTGATGAATATGGTTTTTCTGCGCTACCTGGAGGCTATTGTAGGGACTATGGCTCCTTCTATGATCTCGGATCTACGGGATATTGGTGGACTACAACAATATCCAGCGGTTTAAATAAGATTTATCGAATAATGAGGTTTAATTATGGAATTGTGGATGATGGAGGATTCTCAGATATGTCTTACGCTGTTAGCGTGCGCTGTATAAAAGATTAGTTTTTTCGTATCGCGGATATGCAGCTCATTGAAGCTAACTCATGAGGCAAAGCCGGATAATACCCTGCTCCCCGCTGCCGTGAGATACTCACCGCGTGGCTTTAGTTACATTAAAATCAATTTATAACTTTATTACTTGTTGCCACTCGAATGATTACCTTCGGTGAGAGAAGTACGCGCGGCAGTAGGGGTATATGCATAAGGAAATCAGAAAACCAAATCAACTTCTTACCTCTCATATCTCGCTTCTCATAACTCATGGCATAACTCATATCTCACCTCTAATCTCTGAACACTGATCGCTGATCTCTAATTTCTTGCTATTAACTTTCTATTAACTTGATTTTCACAAAACTTCTGTGACATCAATAAGATTCTGCAATCACCCTCTCAGATTATCTATTTAGAATAATTCTATATCACTCACAAAAAATCCTTAATTTTGCACCCCGCTAAAGCTCCCGTGCCGGCACCCCCGCATCAGGCAGACCCTTAAGCTGCTGCGCGATCGCGAGGCCGACGCAGGACTGGCGGAAACAACATCAGCGTGTTATGTACATGCACATATTGAACATGAACAACTGTCAAACGTTTATATCTCAAGGAAAACATTAAACCATGGCCACTTTTGATCTTATTATGCCCAAGCTGGGCGAAAGCGTTATAGAGGCAACCATCACCCGCTGGCTCAAAAGCGCCGGCGACACCGTCAACGAAGATGATGCCATTGTAGAAATAGCCACCGACAAGGTTGACTCCGAAATACCCTCACCTGTCGAAGGCAAGATCATCAAAACCCTGTTCAACGAAGGCGACGTGGTCGCCGTTGGTGCTGTGATCGCCGTGATCGCCCTCGATGGCGAAGAATCAGTAACCTCTGAGCCGCAGGCTGCTGCAGCATCAACTGAATCCCCGGCTGAAAGCCCGGAAACAGCTCCTGCTGTGCTTTTCGAGCCCGCACAGGAGACTACATCGGGAAGGTTTTATTCGCCATTGGTGAAAAACATCGCCAAACAGGAACAGATTCCGCTTGCCGAACTCGAAACCGTTCCCGGCAGCGGAAAGGACGGCCGCCTGACCAAGGAAGACCTGCTTGCCTATCTGAAAACCAGAGGCAGCAAACCGGCTGTTGCAACCGCCGCTGCATCCAAAGACACAACGCCTGTTTCCAAGTTCAGCGCTCCACGCCACGAAGCCCCGGCAGTAGTTACTTCAGCCGGAGATCAGGTGATCGAAATGGACCGCATGCGCAGACTCATTGCTGACCATATGGTGATGTCGAAACAAGTTTCGCCACATGTTACCTCCTTCATTGATGTAGATGTAACCAACATCGTCAACTGGCGCAATAAAGTAAAGGATAGTTTTCAGAAACGCGAAGGCCAGAAAATCACCTTCACCCCCATCTTCTTCGAAGCCGCTGCCAAAGCACTCAGGGAGTTTCCGCAGGTAAATGCTTCTGTTGACGGATACAACATTATCCTGCGCAAAAACATCAACATCGGGATGGCAACAGCACTGCCCAATGGCAATTTGATTGTGCCCGTGATTAAAAACGTGGACGAGAAAAACCTGCTGGGTATCACCAAATCAGTCAACGACCTTGCAGCACGTGCCAGGGCAAACAAACTGCAACCCGACGAAATCCAGGGAGGCACTTTTACCATCACCAACTTCGGTTCGTTCGACAGCCTCACCGGCACACCGATCATCAACCAGCCTCAGGTGGCCATCCTTGCCGTGGGAGCCATCCGCAAGCAACCTGCAGTGATCGAAACACAATACGGAGATGTTATTGCCATCAGGCACATCATGATTTTATCTCTGGCCTACGACCACAGAATTGTTGACGGTGCTCTGGGGGGCATGTACCTCAAAAGGGTGAAGGAACTGCTCGAAAGTTTCGACCCGGATACCGACATCTGAACATAAGGCCACAAGAGCCAAAAAAATGAAATGTTGCCGGGCGAGTCAGGAAACTGACATCCCGGCACTTATCTTTTAATTAACAGGCAAAAAGCCCTATGAAAATAAGCCTCAAAAAACCCTTAGCCGTCTTCGACCTCGAAACCACCGGGCTAAATATCACCAACGACAGGATAGTAGAAATCAGCATTCTGAAAGTCCATCCCAATGGAAACAAGGAAAGTAAGTTATTGAGGATCAACCCGTGCATACCCATTCCTGATGCTTCGAGCCAGATACACGGCATTTACGACAAAGATGTACAGGACAGCCCCGGCTTCAAAGAGGTAGCCAAAGATCTGGTTCGTTTTCTGAGTGGCTGCGATCTGGCAGGATACAATGCCCTCAGGTTCGACATACCTGTGCTTATGGAGGAGTTTCTCAGAGCCGACATCGATTTCGACATTAAAAACCGCCATATCGTTGATGTGCAGAATATCTTCATGAAGATGGAACCCCGGACACTGAAAGGCGCTTACAGGTTTTTCTGCCAGAAGGATCTCATTGATGCCCATTCAGCCGAAGCCGACACCCTGGCCACTTTTGAAATTCTGGAAGCCCAGATTGAAAAGTACGAAGGAGTGGAATATGAAGAAAAAAGCGGAAACATCAGCACTCCTATAGTCAATGATATCAAGGCTTTGCACGAATTCTCCAAACACCATGAATTTGCTGACCTGGCCGGTCAGATAATTTTTGACAGCGAAGGCAACGAAGTGTTTCACTTTGGAAAATACAAAGGCAGGACAGTTGAAGACGTATTCACTACCGACCCTTCCTACTACGACTGGATGATGAAAGGCGAGTTTCCGCTCTACACCAAAAAGTTGATCACAAGCATTAAGCTCAGAATGAAAGGATTGGGTAATGTAACCATGTTAAGCAACAAAAAACGCTGATATGAAAATTATTTGCATTGGCCGCAATTACATTGATCACGCCAAAGAACTCAACAACCCGGTGCCCGAGAAGCCGGTTTTTTTCATGAAACCGAGCACGGCACTGCTTATGCCACACAACCCCTTTTATTATCCTGATTTCACATCAGAGCTGCATTACGAAGCAGAAATTGTGCTTAAGGTATGTCGCAACGGCAGAAGCATCAGTCAGAAGTTCGCTCCCGATTATTATCAGGAAATTACAGTAGGCATCGACTTCACGGCCCGCGACCTGCAGGATGAATGCAAAAAGAAAGGGCTTCCCTGGGAAATCGCCAAAGCCTTCGATGCTTCAGCGCCTGTGGGCAGGTTTGTGGACAAATCCCGTTTTGACGACCTTAGCCGACTGAACTTCGGACTGAAAATTAATGATGAATGGAAGCAAAAAGGAAATTCGTCGGATATGATATTTTCATTTGACAATATCATCGCATATGTTTCTCGGTTTGTTACCCTCAGGCAGGGCGACCTCATTTTCACCGGAACGCCTGCCGGCGTTGGCCCAACAAAGATAGGCGACCATTTCGAACTGTTTCTGGAAGAAGAAAAACTGCTTTCCTTTTATGTGAAATAATAATTCCGGCAGTTAACCGGAGCCAAAATTTGTCAGTAATTTCAATATTCAAGGCAAGTTTTTGGTTAATTTTGCCTCTTTTCAGAGTCTGTTTCAGACATGCTGAAAATTGATCCAAACCAGTAATTTCTTCTAATATAAATTAAATGAAAAACGCATTAGTTTCAATCGTGGTTTTGTTTCTTTGTGCAAACGCCATCGCAAACCACCCAACAAATATCGAATCCATGATCAAGCAGAAAGAATTGGAAACCATTATTGCTGAACTGAAGTCGAAAGCGGCTGCCGACCAGCATGCCCGCATTGAAAAAGGTGTGGTTCAGGCTGCTTCTTTCTGGAGGGCTGAGGATGGAAGTGCCGATGACTTCAAACAACTGTGCATGGAACAATCGGCAGTTGATGCCGCCCAGAGGCAAGCCATGTTTGTAAGGATTCAAGACAACTTCGAACTGCTTTTCGGGAGTTTTAACAAGGTCAATGTAGGCCTGAAAATTCCGCTCCATGTTGATGAAGGTGAGATACTTCCTATTGACAGGATCTTTGGTGGTTATGGAGTTGGGTCACACTTCAGCGATGATATGTTTGCCAATAAAATTGCCTTTATCACCATACTGAATTTTCCTTTCTTTAGCCTCGACGAAAAGATGGAACACGGCCCGAAATGGAGCAGGCTTGAATGGGCCTATGCACGCATGGGTGATGTGTTCAAATCGCGTATTCCGGCCCGGCTGCTCCTTGATTATGAACAAGTTGTAACAAATGCAGATGCCTATATCTCCGACTATAATATCTATGTTGGAAATCTGACCGACAAAAAAGGCAATACACATTTTCCGACGGATCTTAAACTGATCTCGCACTGGGGTTTGCGCGACGAGATAAAAGCAAATTATGCCAATAAGGAAGGATTTATCCGCCAATCCCTGATCTATGAAACCATGCTGAATATTATCAGGCAGAATATTCCGGGTGAGGTAATCAACAATCCTGATTATCAGTGGAATCCCATGTCAAACACCCTCCTGAAAAACGGAGTTGCGGTTGCCCACACACCCGAACCCGACACCAGATACCAGCACATGATCAACTTATTCGGGCTTTTGAAGCAGATAGATGCTTACTCACCTCATTTTCCGGATTACATCAGCAGAAAATTTGAAGAAGACATGGAGTTGCGGGTGGAAGAAGTCGAATCACTTTTCGTGTCGCTCATAAGCACTCCTGAGTTGAAAGAAATCGGAAAAGTGATCGAAAAAAGGCTGGGCAGAAAACTTCAGCCATGGGACATTTGGTACGATGGCTTCAAAACACGTGCATCTCTCGATATCAGCAAGCTGGACAAGATTCTTCAGGAGAAATATCCTGACAAGACTGCTTTTGAAGCTGACCTTCCCAATATATTGATTAAGTTTGGCTTTGATGCCGACTCAGCTCGTACCATATCCTCCCGGATCATTGTTGATCCTTCGCGCGGTGCCGGCCATGCCTGGGGTGCAGCCATGAAATCGGACAAAGCACGCCTGCGCACACGTATTGGCAACAATGGAATGGATTACAAAGGGTACAACATAGCCATCCACGAATTCGGACACAATGTTGAGCAAACCATCAGCCTTCAGAATGTGGATTATTACATGCTCAACGGGGTGCCGAACACTTCCTTCACCGAAGCCCTGGCTTTTGTGTTTCAGGCCCGCGACCTTGAGCTGCTCGGAATGGAACAATCCGATGAGATGAGCAAACACCTTGCTGCATTGGATAATCTCTGGTCAAACTACGAAATTATGGGCGTATCACTGGTGGACATTAACACCTGGAAATGGCTTTATGCGCATCCGGATGCAACTGCAGCTGAGCTGAAGGAAGCTGTGAACAGCATTTCCAAAGAAATCTGGAACAAATACTACGCACCTGTTTTCGGCGTCAAAGACACGCCTATCCTTGCCGTTTACTCGCACATGATTGATTATCCGCTCTATCTTTCTGCCTATCCGATCGGTCAGTTAATCGAGTTTCAGTTTGGCAGCCACATACACGGCAAAAACTTTGCTGATGAAGTGTACAAAGCCTTCACACAAGGCAGGCTGATACCTCAATTGTGGATGAAAGGAGCTGTTGGAACAGAAATTTCGGCATTGCCCGCCATCGAGGCTGCCCGTACAGCCCTTAATGCTGTGCGTTCGTCAGCACAATGATCGTATCCGACACAACAGCAACGGATTATCCCAAAAGGATCATCTGTCTCACCGAAGAAACAGCCGAATGGCTTTATCTGCTTCACGAGCAGCACCGGATTGCCGGCATATCGGTGTATACTGTCCGGCCCATACAGGCTGCTGCCGAAAAACCGAAAGTTTGTGATTTTACCGGCGTGAATATGGAAAAAATTCGTGCCATCAAACCTGATCTCATCATTGGATTCTCGGATGTGCAGGGCGAGGTCGCAAAGCAGCTGATCAGAGAAGGGTTTAATGTGCTCATTACAAATCAGCGTTCAGTTTCGGAAATACTGGACACCATGCTTTTGACTGCCAGACTTATTGGTAAAACTGAAGCGGCAGGAATTATGTTGCAGCAGTATCGTGAAAAGCTGACTGCTATGACCTCCAAATCGTCGCAAAGCCTCAAAAAACCGGTAATTTATTTCGAAGAATGGTATTCACCGCTGATCAGCGGAATCAGATGGGTATCTGAACTTATAGAGGTTGCCGGAGGCGTGGATTGTTTTGCTGAATTATCAGCATCGGCCACAGCAAAAGGCAGAGTGATTGAAGACGAAACAGAGGTTATCAGGCGCAATCCTGATATCATCATTGCATCGTGGTGCGGCAAAAGGTTTATACCTTCCAGGATTACTTCCCGGAAAGGGTGGGATTCGATCAATGCTGTGCGCGATCGTGAGGTTTATGAAATAGACTCATCGCTGATTCTGCAGCCCGGCCCTGCTGCGCTTACCGATGGACTCGACCGCCTGCATAAAATAATATCACAGTGGCAACATAAAAACCAATGACAGGCCGAAAGATCAGAATTCTTAACTGGAGCTCAGGAAAAGATGCAGCTTTTGCTCTTTGGCTGCTTAAAGAACAGGGCAAACCGGTTAATGGCCTTCTGACCACACTCAGCCGCGAGAACCACAGGGTAAGCATGCACGGTCTCCGCGAAAACCTTCTGGAGCGTCAGGCAGCATCTATCGGGTTACCCCTGCACAAAATCAATCTGCCCTACCCCTGTCCCATGGAAGAATACAACATGCTGATGCAGGCAGCGTTGGATGTTTACACAAGCCACCATTCGCGAATTGCTGTGTTCGGTGATATATTTCTTCAGGACCTGAGGGAGTATCGCGAGCAGCAACTTGGCAAAGCAGGCTTCCGGGCTGAGTTTCCGCTTTGGGGTTCCGATACTGCCACACTTGCCAGATCAATAATCGATGTGGGATTCAAGGCCATTGTGTTGTGTGTGGATGCGTCAAAACTCGACAGCAGCTTTTGCGGACGCACCTTCGATCACCATTTTCTGGCCGACCTTCCCGAAAATGTTGACCACTGCGGCGAAAACGGGGAGTTTCACACTTTTGTATCTGACGGCCCAATATTCTCAAAACCGGTGAAGGTGCGAACAGGCCAAACGGTTACGTACGGCTGGCCGGGCACAAACGACAATGCACAACCTGCAAAGGAATTTCACTATATCGACCTGCTGCCTTACTAAATCACCGAAAAACAATATCCTGAATCACGTTTTTTCCGGCAGCCTCATTAAGCTTCTCAATGAGCAGGCTTTTGCTGTAGGCAAGTTCTGACCTGAGTGCGTCAGAATCAAGTTTCACAAAAAGCACTTTACGCTGCACGAATAAGTCCATGGTGTGCGCTGCAATCATTTTGCCAACTACATCCTTCCATGCGTTGATTACCTTCATGTCATTATACTTTTCTTCCAGGCCATAATAGCGCAGAAATTCCATGATTGCCCCTTCGAGTGGCTGTTGGTTATTATTTGACATATCTGCAAAAGTAAGCGTTCTGATTCAAAGGTTCAATGAAATAACATAAAGCGTGTTTGGGATCAAATCATCGAAACGTTTCCTGATTCAACCCTGAAAATGCGGTGGTCAATCCTGCTGTCTTCAAACAGTCGTTCGATGCGTTGCCGTTGAGTGTCGGTTATAAAAACCTGGCCAAAACGCTCATCGCTGACCAACTGAATGAGTTTACTTACCCTGAAATCATCCAGCTTATCGAAAATATCATCGAAAAGAAGCACCGGCTTCTGGCCCATGATAGAGGCCGTGTAGTCAAATTGTGCCAGTTTGAGCGCAATCACAAAGGATTTCTGTTGTCCCTGCGAACCAAATTTTTTCAGCGGATAAGTGCCAATGGTAAACAGAAGATCGTCCTTATGCACACCCAGAGTGGTGTAGCACGCCTGTCGGTCTTTATCTACAGAACCTGCCAGTAAAGTATCCATACTGCCCTGCTGAAGGTCTGATTCATAGTGTATGTATACTGTTTCCCTTTGCCCCGAAACATAAGCATAATACTCCGAAAACATAGGCAGGAATGCCTCCACGAAAGCTTTTCTCCTCAAATAAATGAATTGACCCGAAACTGTCAGGGGCTCGTCATACAGCTGAAGCAGCACCGGATCAAATTGCCCTTTGTCAGCAAATTGTTTCAGCATGCTGTTGCGTTGCGATAATGCTTTGTTGTATGTAATCAGGTGGTTAAGATAGACTGGGTCGAACTGGGCAATTACCGAATCCAGAAAACGCCGTCTTACTTCGCTGCCTTCGTTGATCAGGTCGCGGTCGTAGGGCGAAATCATGACAAGCGGTATCTTTCCGATGTGGTCAGCCAAACGTTCATATTCTTTCTGGTTAAACCTGAAAACCTTCTTGTGGTTTCTCTTCTGAATGCAACTTACCTGATCCGGCACTGTTGAATCATGCCCAAAATACCCGTGGATGCTGAAGAAATCCTCGTTATGCCTTATGTTTTGCTGGTCGGCAAGGTTAAAATAACTCTTGCAATACGAAAGGTAATACACTGCATCAAGGATGTTTGTTTTTCCGGCACCGTTATCACCGATAAAACAATTGATCTTGTCCGAAAAATGCATCTCGGTCCCGGTATAGTTTTTGAAATTAGTAAGCGTGATCCGTTGCAGGTGCATCTGAAAAAAATATATGCCAAAAATACACCAAAAACTGCACATCATTCAGTGCATGTACTCATTTGAGCACAGGCAGAAACAAGTGAAGTCAATAAAATATTGTGAGCAGCAAACCATAATCCCAAAACCTGCGTTAGATCTTTGTAAAAAAACTGTTTCAATACATATTTTGACGTGTTTTGATTATTTTTGATACATGCTCACGAAGTTTCTTTCACTCATGTTACTTTTCGTTCTGCCTGTCTCAGTTGCCACATCAACAAGTGTTTATGAGCCCAAAACGGAGACTGTTGATCTGTATGCATTACTTTCTGCTGCCACAAACCACGAAACAGACCTGTTGCCACTCCGCTCTACGCTCGCCAAAGCGCTTTACGGATACGAATTGCTTCAGAATAACAACATATTCAGCAAGAATCACCTGATCACCCTGATTGATTTCAGTCTGCCATCGGACGCGAAAAGGCTTTGGATTATTGATCTGCTGCACAATCAGATACTTCTGCATTGTTATGTGTCGCATGGCCGCAATTCAGGTGCACTTTTCGCTGAACATTTTTCCAACACACCCGGAAGCTACACCAGTAGTCCGGGATTTTATGTCACAGGAGAAACTTATTCCGGAAGACACGGTCTGTCACTTTACCTCGACGGGCTGGAGAAGGGCATCAACGACAATGCCCGTGCCCGCGCCATTGTGATGCACGGAGCCGATTATGTATCGGAGGGTTTTATTCAGCAACACGGCCGGCTTGGTCGTAGCCATGGTTGCCCTGCTGTTCCGCAAGAACTGAATGAAACCATTATTAATATTATTAAAGGTGGCAGCTGCTTGTATATTCACACAGAGAAGGACTCTTATCTGGGTCAATCAAAGTTGATTCATGAAATGCGGAAAGTAAGTTCGGAATCCAGGGCGGTTTGATCATCTGATCTGCCTTCGGGTAGGTTTCTGGTTCAGCGCTTGCAACACCATTTCATCCCTTTTGTAAATGTCATTTCTGAAATGTACGCGGTTATTCCCATCGCTCCATGCTGTAAGGTAGATCAGTACAACGTCGATCGGGCTTTTTAAATTCACTCTTTGTTCCTTATCGCGGTTCATGGCCTCCCTGATACGCTCACTGGTCCAGTCGGGCATGTCGGTGAGCAGAAGTTGTGTCAGTTCAAAAGGCTGCTCAACACGCACACAACCTGAACTGAAAGCTCGTCCTTCCTTCGAAAAGAGCCCTTTCGTAGGAGTGTCGTGTATATAAACATTGTATTCGTTAGGAAACATGAATTTTACCCTGCCAAGTGCATTGTCAGGCCCGGGATTCTGCCTGACCGTGAAGGGAAAATTTCTTTTCGAAACCTTGGACCAATCTACGTCTGCCCAAGCCACTTCACTTCCATCGGCCCTGAGCAAAACCATATTCTTCTGCTTCAGGTAGTCAGGTCCCTTTAATAATTCAGGTATGACATCGTTGCGTAATATGGTCGGAGGCACAGTCCAGGTGGGACTGAAAACGAGATAAGTCATCTGCCTGTTGAACACGGGTGTTTTGCGGTATTCTTTACCCACAATGGCCCTCATATTGATGATCGTATCGTCCCGATCAAGCAGATCGAGTTCAAAATTGGCAATATTGACGAGAATAAACCTTTCAGGCTTATTTATTGGAAGCCATCGCAGGCGCTCCATATTTACCCTGACATCATCAGCCAGCTCTTCCGGCTTCCTGTTAAGCGCTGCAAGGGTTCCTTTACCTATAACACCGTCGGCACCAAGTCCCCGTTCGTACTGAAACACTTTAACATATCGCTCAAGATCATTATCGTACACATCAGACATGGTATCGGTTATCGGATATCCAAGTTGCTTCAACCTTCTTCTGATATCAATGACCACAGTTTCTGCACCTCCTGGTTTCAACGATCCCGACAACCGCAGCACCGGCCAGTCGTTTTCACCAAGACTCCTGAGAAAGGCTAATTTTTGTTTGAGCACTTTGTAAGAGGCCTGACGAGGCTGAAGACTATCAAGCACCATCGCCACGTTGTTGTTGTACAAGGCCCTTTCCAGTTTCACATCCAGTTTCAGGCCGGGTTCTTTTCGCTGAATCTTCCAGTCAGCACCTTCCTTGTGCGGATCGACTTTTCCGAAATACATCTGGCTGCCCAGCAACAGAAATGCATCAGTCAGCAGGATATCAAGGTGCACCAGTTTCTGCTCATCAGGTGTTTTGAATGAAATTAAGCCAGCAACATACTTTTCGATCAGTTGAAGATGGTAATCCTGCGGCCGCAAACCGTGTTCATCCATACGCCTGATGTAATTCAGCATTTCCAATCCGTTTTTACTCAATGCCTCTCCCTCAATCCATGCCGGACGAAAACCACGTCCGGTATAAAACCGGGGCATCACCTGACTCGAATACATGAACTCACGATCCACTTCGTAGCGTGATCCTTCAGGCTTGTTTTCAATAAAATACTGTATGGCCGGCCTCAGGTCAGTAGCATAAATCATTCCTCCTGAAACAATAAGCAAATAGAGCAGAATGTATCTTAGCATGATGTTCTGTTTGGGCTGCAATGATACAATTTTTGCCTCAACAGGAACCTCCTGCTGAAGCCTTAAATAAGAAAAAATGTATAATTTTTTAAAAGAGATCAAAGGGCTTGTCTATCTTTTGAAGCCCGAAAGATTTGTACTGATGGTCAGGTAATTCGGTGAACCGATGACATGGTAAGCCGAACGACTGTAATTGATGTTGAATCTGCTGATTCTGACACCCATACCCCAACTGAATCCAACAGTTCCGAGCTTGTCGGGTATGATCATTTCTTTTCGTCGGCCATAATTATAACTGCCTCTCAGCACCAGGTTTTTGCCAATATAAAATTCTCCGCCGACAACAATATGCCGCATCAGTTGATCAGCAAACTTTTCTGCACCTTTCTGCTCTTTGATTTCACCGGTAATCGGATCGGTTCCGTTGCTATTTAAAGTGCTTTCAAATGTCAGATCCCACTTTTCAATCCGGTCATACATCATGATAATCCTGAAGGGCACGTGGTCAAGCCGTTTGGAGACACCAAACTGCATCGAGAAAGGCATGGTATAGGCGTCCGAAGCCTGATAGGATTTCAATTCACGGCCAATATTGCGTGCTGTGAGCGCAAACAACCAGCCCGACTTCGTTTTGTAGGTTCCTGCCACATCAACAGCCAAACCAAATGAGCTGTAAGATTCATAAGCCGAACCCAGAAACTTTGCGTTTGCCCCAATGCTGAAATTCGAATCCAGCTGACGACCCCAGCCGAGCACAAAAACATAATCTGCTGCTGAGAACTGCCCGTCACGCTGACCGCCTTCATCGGCATAGTCAAATGTTCCATAATTATAATACTGCAAGCCAGCGCTGAAATTTCCCAGTCGCTCGAAACTACGGCCGTACTGCACCGAACCATAATTGATGTCGGAGAAGAAATCCACATAAGACAGACTTAACTGATTGTGCGATTTTTCGCTTATCAGGGCGGGGTTAAACAGTCCGAGGCTGATATCACCGTCATCGACAGGTATAGCCAGGCCGCCCAAAGCTGCAATACGCGCCGAAACAGGTGCATCAGCAAAAGAATAGGCGCCACGGCCTCCGGTCTGTGCATGAAGTGTGGCTGTGAATACACTCAAAAATACAACTGCGATTAAAGTGCCGGTTGGTTTGAAATTCATGGATTGGTTTTTATTGGAATTACAACGATCTTCAACAAGAATTATTGTTATTCCAGCTCTTTCACTTTGCCTTCACCCGAAATATTTGCCGTTAATCCCTGCCTGCCTCTGTAATCAAGTGTTGCACCTTTTTCAATGACCGCCTCGAGCTTTTTGTGTACCTGCAACTGTGCCTTGCTGCTTCCCTGCAGCAATACAGTGGAAGTGCTTGAAGCAAGACCCAGGCCAAAAAACTGAGCTCTGTCAGCAAGCGAAAGATTCAGGTCCCCGGTAAATCCGTTGACAAAAACCTTTGATCTGGCTGTAGTTTTTATCTTCAGATTTACGGTTGAAACAAGCAAATTGATCACTCCGCTTCCGTTTGATTCCACGCTGAAGTTCTCAACATTAATCCTGCCGGTTGTTGACTTTAGCTGTGCATTTGTGTTGATGGTAATAGATTCGGGCTGTGGCAGAGAGAGTTTAATGCTGATATTGGGACTCTGTTCAAAACAACGCCCTGATTTGATCGTTAGCCTGTCGCCACGCTCAACCAGTTTAATATGTTTCTGTACATTAGAGTTTGTCGAAACAACAACCTTTGATTCGGCAGACTGGATCAACTCAATGTCGCCTTCAATATCAATAATGACATGCTTCACAGCACTGATCGACTTTTCCTTTTGCACCAGTGGTCCCTGCCCGGTAATGCAACCGCACGCTGACATGAACAATGCTATGGCCGAAAGGAACAGAATCTTTAATAATGTTTTGGTGAATACAATTTTATTTTTTTTCATGACTTATCGTTTTCCTGATTAAAAACCAAAAGTTTTAAGGGTGAATAAACTTGTAACTTACTGACTGGTTGATACTGTATTGAATTTTAACAATATACAAACCGGAAGGTTGATGGTGCATGCTGAAACTGATTCTGCTGTGACGAGTATCAGATGAACTGATAGCCTTACCCATGGCATCATACAAAACCCAGGTAAATGATTGTCCGGCAGGTGACGGCACCAGCATCACTTCTGAGGTTTCCCTGTTGTAAAAAAGAGAGATATTATTTCTATCGGGTTGTTTGCCGAGGCTCACCAAATTCTTCCATTCGTCATACAGTTCCTGAAGTTCGTCAATGGGTTCCACACCAAAGGGAGTTTCGGGCACATTCAGGTCAAGATACAGACTGTCCGCGTCATCTTCAGGACGTGCCATCCGAATGAAAGCAGAAAGCGAGGAAACCCCCTCGTTGAGGCAGCGCGTGTCGGCACCAGCTACTTTTGCTCCCTGTAGGGCAGCCATCAACTTATCCGACAGTGTTCCTTCAGTGTTCAGAAAGCCGTTTTCCATGTCTGTGATAATTTGCTCGCCCAGCAGAATATTGCCCTGAATGCTGTAGTTTCGACCGGTTTTATGTCCTTTCCAGTCAAAACAATTGGCACCGGTAAAAGCCGCCGTCCGGGGGTTACCTGATTCATCGGTATCCACAATGCCGTACTGCCTGCGACCAGGGAGGTTTTGAGCATCGTTGGCAATCAGCCAGGCAATGATTTCTTCCGGCGAATCACCAAGCAACATGCGTGTATGAGCATTTTGCTGATTGGCTGAAATCCAGAATGATTGTGTGTGTATCGCTCCACGGGCAGGTATGATGTCGCTGATTATGATTGCACCTCCGGCGATGGCGTTATCGTCAATACAACTGGCTCCCGCACTGCCGATCTCACCCGTAAGCGTGTCAACTGCGACAATGGAGAACGTGTCCTGGGTGTACGATTGTATCGTAACCAGAAAAAAAACAAGCAGCAAAATGATCTTCATGGCTAAATCATTAATTTGAGCGTTAAAAGTAGGCAAATTAAGCTTAGATAAGCAAAACACTCTGTGTTTCATCCGGTGTAATTCAAATAGCCAGGCAACACAACCTGCAGATATGCAGCGCGCTGGGCATCAAAACTAAACTTATGATCCTGAAACACTTGTGTTATCCTGTGGGCCGGCAATGTATTCATGACAGCAACAAGGTCGTTGAGATCATAAAACACTGCATTATCCTTAAAATCTGCATAATAAACGAAACTGGAGTGCAGCAACAATGGTTTCTGATACCCTATAGCAAGATTGTATGCACCGGTGATCTGTCCTTCATAAAGTTGCCACGAAACGTGCTCCGGGTGGATCAGCGTCATGATAAAGTCTGATTGCCTTATGATGCTGTGAAACAATTCATTGCTGATAAATTCATCCCAAAGCATAAACTGCTTTTCCAATCCGAGTTCGGAGATGCGTTGTTTCACAAATGCACCATCACCATGGGCATGAGCGCAACGGCCCAACAAAATAAAACGAAGACTGGCCAATGGTTTCTGACGTTCAAGTGCATCAAAAAAACCGGCATAATCCCTGCGTTTCAACTCCACCTGACCCGGAATGCATACCCAGGTTTCGTCGCCTTTTGGTGGAAGTTCTACTTCAGAAAAATACGGAAAAATTACCGGATAAAATGCTGCAGTTTTCGTTGTAAGCTTTTTACTGTCCAGTTGATGCAGCAAATAGTCATTCAAAACAAAATAACCGGATAATCGTTTCGAGATCAGGCGCTGGCTTAAACTTCCTGAATTCACTTTCACAATATTATGCAGAATACCAAATAGTTTCGGTTTTCGTCCATTCAAAAACATCATGAGTTTTTTCACCACTGCACCCTGAGCCGTGTTGATCACAACCACATCAAACCGCTGATTTCTGATCCATCGGCTCAGATGCCACATATCATACCATTGTTTTATGCCGGAACGGACGGTAACAAAGTGAAAACTGCTGACCCCGTCGAATGATGCCACATTTGCATTCAGTTTTTGGTTACACACAAGGGTCAGATGAACATTTTCTGTTGAATTCCAGATTTTCACCTGTGCATAAAGGCATTCGTCATGTGAGTTTCCGGTTTCAAGCAAGGCAACCTTCATAAAGGGGGATCAAGTGTTAGTGCCTTTGTGGCATTTCAAAAGTACATTAATCCTTGTTGATACGGGAAAAAACTTCGTGATTCGCGCGAAAAAAGACAACGGCAGTTACTATGATTATGCAACTGCCGGCCTTATAAAAATTAAAAAAAAAGTCTTAGAAATTCAGCAGTTTATCCAACTTATCCTGAACCAGTTCTGCTTCCTCTTCCAGTTTTTTCCGGATGACTTTTTTGGCGGCATCTTTTGCGGTTTTGCTGTCATATGCTAACCTTACGCTTGCTTCTAAGTTTCCGTTATTCAATTTCCGGTACATCTCAAACAAAGTGATTACCCTTCCTAACTCCTGAGCAATGATGTTTTTAGATGCGCCAACGGTTTTTGTTACTGCAGCAGCCTCCTCACCGGTCAGTTGCTGGGTTGCAATGTTATTTTCGATGATTGCCAGCACATTGGTTGTGATTGTTCCCGCTAGTTCTAGTTTGGCTGTTTCGGTTGCCTGAAGCTTAGCTGCTGTTTGTGACTCGGATACTGAGTTACCCGTTGCAATGATATACTTGGGGTAGCCTTCCTGATCTTCCTGAAGTTGCTTCTTCCAGGCATTTTCAAGCTGAATATCCATTGGCAAGGCACCTTGTGCCACGTAGAAACCTTGCTTTTTGTACATTTTGGCTTCTTCCCTTGCTTTCTTTGTAGCTTTGGATTTCAGCTGTTTGCTGATCTGTTTGTCTGATTTCTGTGCCTGCACAGGCGAAAGAGCTGTAAGCCCAAAGACTACAGACAAAATGAGGATGATTCTTTTCATAGTACGTACGTTTTTGTTAGCTTTTGGTTTTATTATGTTTTGAATACGTCGATTGACGTGTTGCGCAGGTAAAAATAATCAAATAAAACCAAACAACAAAAAATACAAGTACTTAATTCTCTTTAATTTTAATCAGGTTTAAGGCGCTCCCTGCTTTAAACCATTCAATCTGATTGCTGTTATAGGTATGGTTTACAGGGAATTCCTCGGTAGTGCCATCTGAGTGGTTAAGCCTTATTTTGAGTGGTTTACCTTCCTCGAAATGTGTCAGTCCGAGTATATCCATACGGTCGTCTTCCCTGATTTTGTCGTAATCGGCTTTATCGGCAAAAGTGATGGCAAGCATTCCCTGCTTTTTCAGGTTTGTTTCATGAATGCGGGCAAATGATTTCACGAGCACAGCCTTCACGCCCATGAAACGGGGTTCCATTGCGGCATGTTCACGTGATGAACCTTCGCCGTAATTTTCATCTCCAACCACAACAGATCCTACACCGGTATCCCTGTACGTTTTGGCTGCATCAGGCACTGTGTCAACAGCACCATTGATCTGATTTTTCACTGCATTTGTCTTTTCACCGAAGAAGTTCACGGCTCCGATCAAAAGGTTCTGCGATATATTTTCCAGGTGCCCGCGGTATTTGAGCCATGGACCGGCCATAGAAATATGGTCGGTGGTGCACTTGCCTTTGGCTTTGATGAGCAGATACAGGCCCTTGTAATCCTGTCCGTCCCATGGCCTGAAAGGCTCAAGCAACTGCAGCCTGTTCGATTTGGGATCGACAATAACTTCAACTTTGCTGCCGTCTTCGGCCGGAGCCTGAAAACCGTTGTCTTCCACTGCAAAGCCTCCGGGAGGGAACTCAATGCCCTGCGGCTCATCCAGTTTTACTTTTTCTCCATCCTTATTCACCAGATAATCAGTAAGCGGGTTGAAAAGCAGTGTTCCCGCGATAGCATAGGCAGTCACTATCTCTGGAGATGCGACAAATCCGTGTGTGTTTGGGTTTCCATCGTTACGCTTAGCAAAGTTTCTGTTGAATGAGGTCATAATGGAGTTGCGTTCACCTTTCTCGGCATTATGTCGCGCCCATTGTCCGATACAGGGGCCACAGGCATTGGCAAGCACCACGCCGCCTATGGAGGCGAATGTATCCAGAAAACCATCGCGTTCAACAGTAAACCTGACCATTTCGGAACCAGGCGTGACGGTGTATTCGGAACTCACTTCCAGTTTTTTGTCAATGGCCTGGCGGGCTACCGATGCAGCCCTCGAAATATCCTCATAAGATGAATTTGTACACGAACCGATAAGACCTACTTCCAATTTTTCGGGCCAGCCGTTATCTTTCACCATTTGCGCAAACTTCGAAACCGGTGTGGCGAGATCTGGTGTAAAAGGTCCGTTAATATGAGGTTCAAGTTCCGAAAGGTTGATTTCTATGATCTGATCGAAATATTTTTCGGGATGGGCATACACTTCCGCATCGGCCGCAAGATGCTCTTTCACTTTGTTGGCTTCATCGGCCACGAGGCTGCGGCCTGTTCCACGAAGGTATTCTTCCATCTTGGTGTCGTAACCGAAAACGGAAGTGGTAGCGCCAATCTCGGCACCCATATTACATATTGTTCCTTTTCCAGTGCAAGAAATGGCATTGGCTCCATCGCCAAAATATTCCACAATGGCACCTGTTCCTCCTTTAACCGTGAGAATGCCGGCCACCTTGAGGATGACGTCCTTGGCCGAAGTCCATCCACTCAGTCTGCCGGTTAGTTTAACACCGATAAGCTTCGGAAACTTAAGTTCCCAGGGCATTCCGGCCATTACATCCACCGCATCAGCGCCTCCCACGCCAATAGCTACCATACCCAAACCACCTGCGTTGACTGTGTGCGAATCGGTTCCGATCATCATCCCACCGGGAAAAGCATAATTCTCCAACACTACCTGATGGATGATCCCGGCACCCGGTTTCCAAAAGCCGATTCCATATTTGTTGGAAACGGAAGCCAGGAAATCAAACACTTCTTTGCTGCTTTCGTTGGCTGCCTTAAGATCCAGTGCAGCTCCCAGCTTCGCCTGAATGAGGTGGTCACAATGAACGGTCGAAGGAACAGCAACTTTCGCTTTTCCGGCCTGCATGAACTGCAGCAATGCCATCTGAGCCGTGGCATCCTGCATGGCCACACGGTCAGGATTAAAATCAACATATGATTCCCCTCTCCCAAATGGCACATCGGGCAAACGATCCGACAAATGAGTATACAATATTTTTTCAGTAAGGGTCAGAGGTCTTCCAAGGAGTTTACGGGCAGCTTCAACCCTTGACGGAAGGTTTTCATACACTGCCTTAATCATATCAAAATCAAATATCTTGCTCATGTTTCGTGGTTTATTGTTTTAACTTAATTTGTTAATTTATTAACAATGAGTATTTTCCAGTAGCAAAGGTAATAAAATAACCGCAATTGATTTCATTTTTGAAATCAATGAAAACGAAACAGGAAATCAATATAGTTCGGCTTTCATTTCAGTTTGAATATCAGGTAATGTAGAAATGACCTGTTTGAAAAACCGTGCAAGGCAATCAGTGCAGTTGAATTTTTCCCGTGAAGTTTTTATCCCGGTGCGTCAAACGGTACAGAAAAAGCTGGCCCTTATGGTGGAAAGACGGCTCCCATCGTATCTGCTGCAATCCGGAAACAGACAGATGCTTTTGATTACGATACACCAGCCGTCCTTGCAGATCAGATATTTCGAGGATAACCGGTCCGGCGGTGTTTGTTTCAAAAGCGAAAGTTACATTGCCTGTTGAAGGATTGGGAAAAACTGCCAAAAGCTGCCCGGATGCCTGTAGTTTCGGTTCGATGGTTGTTAACATTGAAACTTTCAGTGCCACATCAGCCGAGAGTGCTGAAATTGGCACAACAAGGCCATTCTCGTCGGCTATCAGGATGATACTGTTATTCAATATTCCATCTACCGTATGGTAAAAATCTACCTGAAAACTTCCCTCATAAAATGGCAATACCACAGAACCGTCAACAGCTTCGGGTAGTTCTGTGTTTGTTCTGTACCAATGCCAGTTGTGCATACGGTTATGCACCCAAACCAGCGCGCGGCTTCCGTTCATCAGCGAAAAACCGCGAATCAACGGAAGATACTGATGGAAAACAATCTCATCCAGTTCGATGATGCTCAGAAAACCACTGCCGGTATTGTCGATTTCTAAACTATGCGTGCCTGCAGGAACTGTAAACTGAACCAGTTGGTTTGGTATAACATCTTGCTCAACAACTATCTGACCATCAATTTTCACCTGTAGCACCCCACTGTTTATCTGCTGTCCCAAGCGTATGTCAGCTATTGATGGTGCTGACCATTTTCCGTGGAACACGGGTGGGTTCCTGAGCCCTGAAAAAACAGATGACGGGCCAAACAACAGTGTTCCCAGGCTGTCAGGAGCCGGGGTCAATACACCTGTAGCCGAAAGTTCAAAAGTATTCGACGGAGCCTTTTGATTCAGCTCATCATATTTCGGTACCACCAGAAAATCTGTCTTGTTGTCTGTTTCCGAATGCAGCTGAACCGGCTGAAAATCCATGCCTGAGATTTTCTCCTCTTCCATGAACCTGCTGATGCCAGTAAAGCGATAATAAAGCCCGAGTTCATGAATATAGGCATCCCAGAACCAGGGCACCACTGCGCCAAACGAACCCGACATGGCTGAGGCCCACAGCCCGTTGTGTATAGCCCATCCGGCAGGATCAAAGGCGATGATGGAGTCCATGATGTAGCCTATTCCATATTCTCCGCCCAGAACCGGTTTTTGATAGGCATCTCGATAAACACCTGTAAGCCTGAACGTTTCTCCCTCCAGATCGGGCCGGTCGCCATAGTAATGAAATTGGGTGAATCCAATATCTGGTTTAGCCCATGCTTCGGGGTTACTTTTTGTCAGGGCGAATCCGATGGAAACAGGGCGCTGAAAAAGATCATACTGCTTCATCGACTCAGCCATCAAACCGGCCCAACCGGCCACCTGCGGCGCAAACTGGCTGTAATCCGGAAAATTGTCGGCTTCAGAAAAAAGCTCCCAGCCAAACAATCGCTGTGAGTAACCCCATCGTGCGTTGATATAGCGCATTCTGTTGCGAAAAGCGTCCATCGCGACCGGATTGGAAAAGAATTCACGCGGCTCGGCACAGGGGCCTCCATTGAGCTGATTGTAAGGGTTCGAACGCCAATCCTCTCCTTCAAATCCTGTGCGCAATTCATCATGGATCGAAAATGCCAGCTGAAGATACAACCCCAGCCTGTCGGCCATACTGAAGACACTGTCAAGCATGAATGCCCTGTCCTGTCTGCCTCCGTAATGTTTCAGCCCTTCTGCCCCCCACTCGATACTATATGACCACGGAACCATCATCAGTTTGGCAAAATTAGCCCCCGAAGCCGACAAGCCTTCCATATACTCGTGCATGCGGTCAACACCCGACTGGTATTCGGCCCAGGCTATGTTTTCACCTATCAGAAAGACCGTATTCCCTTCGCGATCCGACAGATAAAACTGATCATCGTAAAAGGAGGGCAGCGACGACAGGCCTGATGAAATACAGTTAAAAGCAAGTGTCTCACTCGAAGCAGTTCCACTTGCATCAGTAAACATCAGATAAACAGACCACGCTCCCGTTTTGCCCGGACTAAACCTCACTTTCCAGTATGGATCACCCTCAGGAATCAGCTGGCCTTGTTCCTTCATGAAATGCTGGTAATAAAATCCATCCTGAACAAAAACTTCACCGTCAGGAGCCGTGAAAATGCCTTTCAACCAGGCCTGATTGTAATCATAAGGATTTGCAGCTGAACTATTCAGGCGAATTTCCAATTCATACATTCCATAAACTCCGATGGTTTCATTCGTTGCTTCCACCGAAATAAATCCGGGCTGCGCCTGCAACATAAGCAGGCTAGGTATCAAATACGATAAAAGCAGTGCGCGCCTCATACAGTGACTAATCGCAGCCAAAACTATACCAAAAAAATGAAGCAGAAAAATGCATAATTTCACTCAAGGATAAAACTCAGGGCAACTGAAGCCGGTGCATTGCTGCAGCACAGGCAAGATCATGTTTTCAGCCCGAGATACTTCATGGCTGACAGTAAAGTAAGAACAAGTGTTTTTTCGATGGTGTTGCCTTGCTCAAACAGCATGACGCAGTCATTTTTCAATTCCGTGTTGTCAAGATTATGGATGTTTGAGGTGAATTGTTTGTGGACAAATGTCCTGATTGCCGCATTGCTCATGTACCAGAAATCATAGGGATTCATGCCGTGTTTCATCCTGCTCCCCGTAAGCCTTCGGGCCGCACTTTTTAATTTATTCGTATAAACACTCATATCTGTTTTCCAGGCAGCATCGGGCCTGAATCCAGTTCTTTCCCACGTATAACGGGCAACATCAGGCCGTTTCTCCCTGATCCAGTCAATATATATACGGCTGTTCACTTTGAGTGAAGGATCGAGACTAAGGCACAAATCGATGAAATCAGGTTCCAGAAAGGGCGAAACAAGGTACATGCCCATGTGTTCTGTAACATATGATCCTGAAACAGTTACGTTAAAAAGGCGGTTATAAATACGGAAGACCTCTTCTGATGACCATTCCTGTGGCTGCACAGCAGGTAGTTTGTGAAGCAGTTTGGATGAAAGTCTTTTTGAATAGTAATCCGGCTTAGCATTGGGTTTCGGCATAAAGCCCCCGAGTACGGCATCGCCAATCTGACCCGTGTGGATCAATGATGTTGCCGGAAAAGGAAGCCGCATTAGTGCATAACGGTAATGAGCCGATGAAACATAAAACACCAACCCTTCATGAATGGCCAGGTTCTCATCAATTTCCAGAACATAATTTCCTTCTTCAAGCGACACGAAAGCATGAGGACAACCCAAATCATCACTGATTTTCTGCGAAATCCTTTGGTCAGCATATCCGGGTTGGGAGAAACAGAAGTTTTTGGTTTTAATACCCATAGCGTTGGCTGCCATCACATTCATCCTCGAATCGAGTCCGCCGCTCAGGGTTGCCACAAACTGACCTGCATGAGCCGCATCACGCTCATATTCAAGCTGTATGTTTCGCCGGAAAAGTTCATCCAAACGGGTTACAGCCTCTTTGCGCGAATGAATGGAAGTGCTTACTGAATTAAAGTCGTGATATCGTGTCACTGAAAGTGTCCCAGCAGACCAGTGCAGTTTTTCGCCGGCAAGCAGCCTGCGTACATCTTGCGCAAGTGTCTGATTTCCTGTCATTCCGCCCATCACAAGCAGGCTATAGGCGGCATCAACATCTAAAATTGGCTTCTGAATAAAAAGTGCAGACAGAGAAAGTAACTCCTTCAGGCTAGGACTTACAATAAAACAATTCTCACTTTGAACATAAAAAACAGCCTTGGTACCTGTCTGGTTCATATAAAAAAAGAGCTCTCCTGAGGCTTTGTCAAACACAAAACCTGTAAACTCACCCCTCAAAACATCAAAAAAACCATCTGAATACCGGTCATATAATGTGTTGAGCAGGTTTATTATCCCACTGACGGCAAACGCTTTCTCCAGTCTCTCAAGGTTAAGAAGGAACCCATCCAGTCCAATGATCAGGGTTTTGGTTTCAAACAATGCCTTGTCATTTCGGAAGGCATCCGACATATGGTGCAGGAAAACATGCGATCTGCCGCTTTGAGGGTTCTTGTAATCGATCCTTACATCGCTTTCGGGCAATTTCTGATTGTGATAATCATAGATAATGGTAAACCCGAACATTGGATGAATCAGTTTTTCGTTGTAAGAAAAAGTCGGATTAAATTACTCATCGAGTAAACCACGGCCGGTTTTCAGAATCCTGCCTTCGGCACGAAAATCCTGGATGAGTTTATCTAGTATCCCGTTTACAAACACTTTGCTTCGGGCTGTGCTGAAATACTTTGAAATATCAATATACTCGTTCAGAGTTACTTTCACCGGAATTGACGGGAAAGTGACCAGTTCGGCAAGGGCCATTTTCAGGATGATCATGTCCATGATGGCGATCCTGTCCTGTTCCCAGTTCTGTGTGGATTTAGCAACCAGATGGCCATATTCTTCGCTGTGCAACACCGTTTCCCGAAACAGTTTTTTAACGAAGTCAAGGTCTTCATTTTCGTCACCTTCATCCGATTTCAACAGCGGAGGCATAGGCGAATCAGCTCCAAAATCATCTTCCATTCCCTTGAAAAATTTCACGATAAGATAGGTAACCAGATGATAGTCATCCACAAAAAAGATGCTTTTCTCTTCGTAGAAAGACTGAAGCAGTTCAAAAATAGTGAGATACTTTTCAGAAACAGTTGCCAGAAACCTGCGTTCGCCTGCAAAGCTAACGTGGTCAGCAGACATAAAACGCTCGTACACATCCGATTCACGGATCAGGTTATAGTACTTACGTACCATGTCCTGTTCCTGGGACCAATTGATTTTGTAGAGATTTTCGAGTTTCCTGAATTCCTTGTTGTTATCTATACGGCTCAATATGTCGAGTTGGGCGAACCGCATGTTTGGGTTAAGATCTTCGGGAGTGGGAAGGTGTTTTTTACGGCCATCTTCCAGTCTTCTTTCTGCGAAACGTGAAGTCTCGATCAAAAAACTCAACTGATAGATAAATAGTTCGTAAAGCTTATTGATGCTCAGTAAGAGCTGTTTCTCACCCTGGTCAATCTGGTGGCTGCCCGATTGAAAATAGGCATACAAGGCCTGCAGGACTTTGGTTCGGAGGTGTCGTCTGCTGAGCATAGTCTGTAAATGAACTGATTGTTTTGATACTTTCGCTGCAAAGATACATGATTTAGACGCTGTTTGCGAACACCGGTATATTTATTGACCAAAAAAGGCTGCTTCAGCGGATTGACCTGCCCGTATGCCTGATGCCCCTGAACAGTATGGTGATGTCTTTCAAAACGGCATAGTCGCGCGCATACATCAGGTTAAGGTGACTTAAAGTCTCATCCTCAACAACGGGTTGCACAAATACATCGGCAGGTGTAAGAACTCCCGGCCTGATCAAAGGCAGCTTGCCTTTATGTGTCGGGCCGACTTTGCAGTATCCAACCCATGAGCGATAGCCAAACAACACGCGGAAAATATTGGGAAGGATACCCTGCGGACGATTTGTGATGAATAATAACATTGGAAGCATCAGGAAAAGACTTCCTGAAGCAACAATGTCGAAAAACCGTTTGTTGCGTCTGTTACCTGCCTTGTCAATTGCTTTTATATCTACGGTGTACAGATCTCCTCTGGTATTGATGGAGTTGCTTCCGATAATCGAAAGACTGTCTTCAGGGGCAATTTTATAGTCGATCTGGGTGTGATGCCACTCAACCATTTTGTCGATTATGGTTTGGTGCGACAGGCTTTTGGAACAAAAAATCACCTCGGTGATCTTGTAGATAGTGATAATATCCTTTACCTGATGTATGTTTCCGATGAAACTATCGGAAGTTGGTGTTGCGGCTGTGTGACTTACCAATCCGATGAAATCAGGTTTTATGGCAGTGCTTTGAAGCAACTTCTCGACCCTCAGGGCCTCCTGTTGATCGCCGATAACCAAAAAGCGTTTCTTTTGTGTGGCCCCAAGTTCATATCCTTGTATTCCAAACCAATGTGCAATCAATCTGTTCAGGCTCAATCCGGCAAACAACCATAGTGTTCCCAGTAAGATCAGCGCTCTTGAAAACCGCAGATGCTCCGGCAACAGTGCGTATAACACCAGAATGGCGATACTTCCTGCGGCAATGCCGGTGATGGTTTTGTATATCCTGACCGGCTTGTCGTAACCTCCGCTTAAATATACCGAAAAAAGCCAGATAACCACGTAAGCAGGAATCACAATGGTCACAAGTGTCAGCGGATAATCACCTCCGCTGCGGTAAATGGTGAGTTCGCCCCACACAGCCTTGATCAAAAGCAAGCCTGTGTAGGCCAGCAAGGCATCTGCAAAAGGCAGTGCTGCACGTTTGAAAAACCGCGACAAAATTGCCAGAAATGCCCTGAAATAAATAGCAATATTAATAAGGAAGGTAAAAGTGCGTGCTCTTTTCTGGCTGAAGTGCTTGCGGGCAAAAATGATCATGGCATTGTAGAACACAAACACATAATTGACACTGCTTTTGCGTGTACTTTCGCCTTTGTAGTGAATGATACGTGTTTCAGCGAAATAGTAGTTCTTATAGCCTGCCTGAATTATCCTGTATGACAAGTCAATGTCTTCGCCATACATAAAGAATGCCTCATCGAGCAGGCCTGTTTTGTCGAGCACCGAGCGGCGCATGAGCATAAAAGCACCGGCCAGCACATCAACCTGATGCACCTGATCCTTGTCGAGATAACCCAGATGATATTTTGAGAATCTCTTTGAATGGGGAAATAGACGCGATAATCCAAAAATTTTATAGAAAGCCGTAAGCGGTGTTGGCAGCCCCCTTTTCGACTCGGGCAGAAATTTCCCCTTGCCGTCAACCATTTTTACACCCAATCCGCCGGCATCGGGATGGCTGTCCATAAACGAGATGACCTTGCTGAAGGTGTCGTCCTCTACAACGGTGTCGGGGTTCAGAAGCAGGACATACTCTCCTTTCGACACGCGTATTGCCTGATTGTTGGCCTTACTGAAGCCCAGATTCTGTTTGTTATCAATGAGGATAACTTCCGGAAACTTTTCGCGCAACATCTTCAATGAGCCGTCAACGGAATTATTGTCAACCACATAAACTTCTGCCTCAATCCCTTTCACGGCTTTACGCACCGAATAGAGGCACTGTTCAAGGAAATGCTCCACATTGTAATTGACGATAACAACCGAAAGTTTCATGCAGAATCAGGGTGCAAATTTCAGGCTACAAAGATAAAACAGTTCGGGCCACAATCAGGATAAGGATTAGAGTTTAGCCCGGTATCATGATCGTCTGGTACTGCTTATTTAAACCCGTTTCTGCAAAATAACTCAAATAAAACGCTGTTATTACATCGGTGCGAAAAAGATTCAATGTCAAAATTCCGCTTGATATGCCCCAATTAATCAAAACATCGTCAAACAAATGTCAATTGCCGGTCAGGTTGCATTCCTTGGATGCTTTTCAAGTAAACGTTTCCTTAATTTTCATCAGGGCTGTATGTTGGCTGAGGATGTGTTCCGCGACATCAATAGTTTGGTATCTTTGTCCATTGGGTTAACAGCTTTTTCACAGCACAACAACACATCAATTGCCGTCAAGTATTTTTAAAAAGTTCTACAGGGATGAATACCGGATCGGACTCATTTTTGAGCCCGTCAGTCAATTCATTGCCGGGCCTGAGAATCATTTCGGCTGCATCAAGTGGCTCGAAAAACCGTTTAAGAAAAGCCATATGAGTCAGGCTTTTCTGATCGAAGAACCCGGCGGACACCGCCTTGTTTTTACTTATCAGCAATCAGGCAAAAGCATGATTTATTCCGCTGAAGAGAAGTCGGGCTTCGATCTGTACCACCTGGCCCTCGCCAGCGACCACAAACACGGTTTCCCCTCCTGTTTCCGGGATGAAGGCTTGCTCTGGTGCCTGCCTTACACAGCCGGCTACAATGGCATGACACTGTTTGTGTTTGATCCTGAAAGCAGAAAACTGATTCCTGCACACACTCTTCTGGAGGGATATAAAGCATTATACCCGATGATTTTCAAACACAACCAGCTTTGGTGGTTGATATTGTATACCGAACAACAGGGTAATCTAAAAGAGCTGCTGTTTTGGTCTGAAGACCTACGCGGCGAATTCCGGGCGCATCCCTGTAACGACGTCTCCGATGCTGATAACGGCCTCATTCCCGCAGGACAGGTTATTGTTGACAATGGAAGACTTATCCGGCCGATGACTGACTACAGCACAAACAGGCCTGTGTTGGTGCTCCAGGAAATAACCTCCTTGAGCGAGATGGATTTTTCACATGTGCTGTTCAAAACGATTGTCCCGCCTAAAGATGTCCTCTCCGGCGGAGGCATTGTACACCTTGCCGGCAACGACCACTACACCGTTATATCAACCCGGCAGCCTGTGTTTGATCTCAAGTCTGCTTTTGGCCGTAATCAAAACTGACCAGTTATGTTAATGCGCAGCATATTAAGCACATCCGGCACAAGAATTCTGAACGCCATTGCAGGACTGCTTCTTCTGTGGATCGCAGCCAACGAACTGGGAGCCGAGGCATGGGGCATCTCGGGAATCATACTGCTCGACATCAGCCTGATCCTGCTTTTTGTGGATATGATGAGCAGCACACTGGTCTATTTTACCCCACGTCGCAATCCCGGTTCACTGATGATTGTGTCATACTTCTGGACGCTTTTTGTAACCATGGTTGCTGCGATGATCTTTGTCTTACTGTATCTGTTCGCCCCTACTGTGCTGAACACCCTGGTTCCGAAAGCTTATGCAGGCCACATCCTGATGCTTGTGATACTCAACAGCCTGCACAGCATCCACATGAACATCCTGTTGGGTAAGGGCAAGATGGCTGCATTCAACAGTTTGTTCAGCCTGCAGTTCAGCCTGATGCTCGCTGCTATGGCTGCTTTCGTGTATTGGGCCGGTATCCGCAGCGAAAAAGCGTTTGTATTTGCCCTCTACGTCAGTTATTCCATCCCTGCTTGTGCAGGATTATTCATCATCAAACCGCGTTTCAACAGGCAGCAGGTTTTGGGATTTCGCGCCTTACTTATTGAGATGATGCGTTTTGGCAGTGTGATGCAGCTTAGCGGAGTGTTGCATTTGCTGAACAAAAGGATAAGCTATTTTTTCATCAAAGCTTTTACAGGATATGCAGCCGTCGGTATTTATAACTCGGGTGTGCAGCTAACAGAGGGACTGAGACTTATCGGACAAAGCATCTCACTGGTACAGTATTCAAGGATCAGCAACAGCAACGATACAGAATACGCCAGACTGATCAGCATCAGGCTGCTGAAATTTTCGGTGCTTACCACTACCCTTGCGCTGCTTGTACTGATTGCCATCCCACGTTCGGTGTTCGAACACATCCTGACCAGGGATTTCGGCGACATCACTTTGGTCATTCTGAGCCTATCGCCGGGGGTGATTGCTTTGTCGGCCAACACCATCTTCAGCCATTACTTTTCAGGCACGGGCAAACCGGCCTACAACCTCACAGCTGCCCTAATCGGACTGGGACTCAGTATTCCTTTGCTGCTGCTGTTCATTCCGTTGTGGGGACTAACTGGCGCGGGCATCGGCACTTCGCTGGCCTATATGGCCACAGTCGTTTATCAATGGTTTATGTTCCGTAAAATGACCAAAACCAAACTCAGGGAAATGCTTCCCGACAGAAACGATTTCAGGGAACTGATGAAGGCCATCAGAACATTACGCAGTAACAACACATGAATAACGCAACAAACACAAACGTCTTTGGATTTGTTGATGATAAACTATTAGGGCTTATCAGGCTGTGCCCCCGTAAAAAATTTAACAGGGGCAACAGGATTCTGGATGTGGGCGATGAAATAGTTTTGATACCTTTTGTTATGAAAGGAAATATTAAGGTAGTCAGAAACGATGAGTCAGGAAGAGAAATACTGCTTTACACCATCAATCCCGGCGAAAGCTGTGCTATGAGCATAGCCTCAGGACTCAACAACAAACCCTCTGGTGCCATTGCAATAACAGAAACAGATACTGAGGCATATTTAGTGCCACTTTCATTAGTCCATGAAACTTTCGTCAGCCACCCTGAAATGCGTGAATTTGTCCTTGAGCTGTTTCACAGACGTTTCAATGAGATGATCAACATTGTTGATGAAATTGCCTTTAAAAGCGTTGATTTCCGTCTGCTCCGCCTGCTCAACAAAAGGCAAATCAAATCAGGAAAGTTTATTCAAGTCACCCATCAGGAATTAGCAAATGATCTGGGTACGGCTCGTGAAGTGGTTTCCCGACTTTTAAAACAGCTTGAAAAACAAGGGCTAATAAAAAATTACAGAGGTAAAATCGAGATTTTGGGTCATCTGTAACTTAAGTCACTGACCGGAACCATGGACCGTATTACTTTTGTCCTGAATCAAAACAACATTTACCATGAAAAAGAATGTAGGAAGCACCGACAAAATTATCCGCATCATCCTCGGACTGGCCATAGGAGCCGCAGGAGTTTACTTTGGAAGCTGGCTGGGACTGATCGGCATCATCCCGATCGCAACGGCTTTTATGAGTTTTTGTCCGTTATATGCTCCATTTGGACTGAATACCTGCAAAAAAGAGCAGGCTTAGTCTGTCAACGGGCCGGAAAGAAATAGACCAGGGGTTCTTCGAGCAGGGCGCGCCAATTGCCCCATGAATGCCCCTGATTTAGTTCAATGTATTCAAGCGGATAGCCTTTTTCCTGCATCACGCTGCGCATTCCCCGTGCCTGATTCTGCGTATCATTGATTACCCCCGTACTCATAAACACTTTCAGGGGCTGCAACGGCTTTGTGGCATATTCCTGAATGATGGCCGGGTCAAAAGCAGGTGAGTGAATGCCGATCAGGCCAAATACATCCGGACGCCTTATTCCCGTAAAGGCCGAATTCCACCCCCCCAGCGAAGTCCCCAGTACAGCACGTTTCTGAGGCGACACATCTGTTTTGTATTCCGCGTCAATTTGTGGCACAAGTTCATCGGACAGAAACCCAACAAAGCGGTTGTTGGCCCTGTATTCGTCCATCCTTCTGTTCTGGGATAAGTTAGAAGGGTTTCGCGGGTCAACAAAAACAGCAACAACAGGGCTTATTTTTCCCTGATGTATTAAATTGTCCAGCACAATCAGCATCGCACCCAGACGATCATCGGCATATTCGTGTCCGTCTGTCACATAAATCACCGGAAGATCCTCCAGCGATTCGTATCCGAACGGAAGGTAAACTTTATACTGCAGCTGATAGCCCAGATACTCTGCACTGCTCATAATGAGCTTGTTTGCGCTTAGCGATCCCCTGTTTACTCCTTCGGCAAGGACAGTTTCTTTCGGAAACACCCAGTCGGGCATGCGTAGTTCGCTGTTGGGGCCGAAACCGCTGTGCTGAACAAAACGGTTCGAGGGATCGAGTACCCAGTTGTTGTTGATCACCAGCTTGTAATCGAGACGGGCATCGGAAGGAAACTTTTTCCGGAGGACAAAAATGTCGCTTGTGCCCATCCGCTGGCCTGCCCATCCACTTGATGCCGGATTCCATGAATTGAAGTCACCGGCCCATAACACACTGCCGGCTTGCCCTTTATACATGAACAAAACCGAATCCCCGATGGTAAATGGCACCTGATCGTTGGCTTTCAGGCTGTCCCACAAAGTATTCAATCGCTGTACCCTTTCGGCCGAATCGGCAAGTGCAATCAGCTTCACGAATGTCTGCTCAAGATCAGCAATACCCACAAACTGCCTGTAGTCTGACTCAGGCTTTAATGGAGGTTTATTCTCTTCTTTGTGGCACGACACCATAAGCAGCAGCATCAAAAACAAGGAAACATTCATCTTCATAGACAATATGGGTTCTGTGGGGATAATAAATTCAGACTGCTGACAACACAGCTGTCAGTCAATGGATTTCCTGACTTTTTGCGTATAAGTGCGCAATGATGTTTTCAGATCGGTTCCGTTTTCGGCCATATCATTTTTAATCCAAAGGGCCGCGATGATATGCGTAAGTTGCTCCCCCTCATCCTCTCCCTCTACCTCAACAGAGGGGAGTTGTTCGTCATACAGTTCATTCTCTGCCTGTTGCAGTTGTTCAACGCTGTAACTTTCAACGAGTTTCTTTATTACAGGGATCTTCATACGCTCAGGCTCTTAATCATTTCAATGATTTTTTCTTCTTTAGATGTGGCCTTTCCTTCGGCCAGGTTGCCTTTGCTGAAGGTGGCAAAAAAGGGCAGATTGTCCACTCCGGCCAATTTGCGTGCTTCCTGACTTTCCTCGGCATTCACATCCAGAAAAACAACACCGGCATACTGCGGGTCATCAGCCATGCGCTTGAACTTGGGGGCAAACAACCGACAGGTTCCGCACCAGTCGGCATAGTACTTCACCACCACTTTTTCGTTTGTGGCAATGAGTTCTTTAAAATCGGCATCAGTAGCTTTGATCAGGGGCATAGTGTTCTGTTTTAATTATTTATATTTGTATTTCTGTCCTTTAAAAGCCTCAATCATGCAAAACAATCAATAAGTCGGAAGATCGATTTATTGTTTCATTATGCTTTACAAAAATAGCGTTTTTGTCCTGAATGTTTTACCTGAACGCACTAAGTTTTCATTCCCCGGATTATTGTCCGGCGCGCTTCCCGGATTCCCGGGAGAGGATAATTACCCTAATCATTAATTATTCACTTTCTAAAGAGCGTTGAGATAAGTCAGTGTAAGGAAGTTGTTAGCAAATCTTAAAAACCGGTCTGAACATGCCTCAAAAAAACGGTACTTTTGCACCTATGAGCGACATTGACCTTACCGTAGGCCCCGGAAATTATAACGACGACAGTGTCAGGACACTGGACTGGAAAGAGCATATACGGCTGAGGCCGGGAATGTACATCGGAAAACTGGGAGACGGCACCTCCCATGACGATGGCATCTACGTTCTGCTCAAGGAAATCATCGACAACAGCATCGATGAATTTGTGATGGGCAACGGCAAAGTCATCGAAATCGCTATAGCTGACAATACGGTCTCGGTACGTGACTTCGGAAGAGGTATGCCCCTCGGAAAAGTGATCGATTGTGTGAGTAAAATTAACACAGGCGCGAAATACGACTCCAATGTGTTCAAGAAAGCCGTTGGATTGAATGGTGTTGGCTCAAAAGCCGTCAATGCCATGTCGTCGTTTTTCAAGGTGCAGTCGGTACGCGAAGGGCAAACCAAAGTGGTTGAGTATTCGTGCGGCGAACTGTTGCTGGATGAACCCATTATGCCATCAACCGATAAAAACGGGACACACATCACCTTCAGGCCCGACGAAGGTATCTTTGGCAACTACCGCTACCTGCACGAATACGTCGAGGAAATGCTGTGGAACTACGTGTTCCTCAACAACGGGCTCACCATTGTGTTCAACGGACAGAAATTTCAGGCCAAAAACGGGCTGCTCGACCTGCTCGAACGAAATATGGCAGGGCCCGAGACGATGACCTACCCCATCATCCATATCCGCGAAGAAGATTTTGAATGCGCCTTCACCCACAGCAACAACACCTACAACGAAGAGTATTACTCCTTCGTCAACGGACAGAATACGACTCAGGGCGGAACCCACCAGAACGCTTTCAGGGAAGCTATTGTAAAAACCATCAGAGAGTTTTACAACAAAGACTACGATGTTTCCGACATCAGAAACTCACTGGTGGCTGCCATCAGCATCAAGGTGCAGGAACCCGTGTTTGAATCGCAGACAAAGACCAAACTCGGTTCGCAATACATGGAACCTGAAGGCAGAAGCATCAGGACGTTCATCACCGACATCATCAAGCGCCACCTTGATAACTACCTCCACATGAACCCCGACACAGCCGAAGCGCTGCAAAGGAAGATCATGCAGAGCGAGAAAGAGCGCAAGGAGATGGCCAACATCAAAAAACTGGCCCGCGAAAGCGTTAAAAAAGCCAGTCTGCACAACAAAAAACTGCGCGACTGCCGGATTCACTTTAACACCAACCACGAAAAGCGCCTCGAAACAACGCTGTTCATCACCGAAGGCGACTCAGCATCGGGCAGCATCACCAAAAGCCGCGATGTGCAAACCCAGGCCGTGTTCAGCCTCAAGGGCAAACCCCTCAACTGCTACGGACTGACAAAGAAAATCGTGTACGAAAACGAAGAGTTCAACCTGCTTCAGGCCGCCATAAACATCGACGAATCCATCGAAAACCTCAGATACAACAACATCGTCATTGCTACCGATGCCGATGTTGATGGCATGCACATCCGGCTGCTGCTGCTGACCTTTTTCCTGCAGTTTTATCCCGAACTGGTCAAGGCCGGACATCTGTACATCCTGCAAACTCCATTGTTCAGGGTCAGAAACAAAAAAGAAACCATCTATTGCTACTCTGAAGAAGAGCGCCAGGGAGCACTCCGCAAACTGGGCGCCAACCCCGAAATCACACGATTCAAAGGATTAGGCGAAATATCACCCGACGAATTCAGATTCTTCATCGGCCCCAGCATGCGCCTCGAACCCGTGATTTTAAAAAGAGACCTCTCGATAAGCGATCTGCTCGAATTCTATATGGGCAAAAACACCCCCGACCGGCAACAGTTCATCATCAATAACCTGCGCTTCGAAGAAGACCTGACGATAGAAAAGTTGATTCAAAATTCCTGATTTGAAGATTCAAGATTCAAGATTTGAAATTCCTGATTTGAAGATTTGAAGATTTGAAGATTTGAAAATTCAAAATTCAAGATTTGAAGATTCAAGATTCAAGATTTGAAATTCCTGATTTGAAGTGACTGTCCCTGAAATAGGTTGACCGGTTTTAAAAATTATTCTGTTTTTCTTTCATGTTTCTCTCGGACAATTATGAGCCAGAGGTTCTTCTTTTGGCTTAAAATCAAGGCGGTTCGACGCCGCCTT
>Ga0208244_100359_pt1 | contig 48764 bp, 42 predicted proteins | sample SubbioCR12Aug_5A_FD_184828 | JGI IMG/M metagenome (GOLD analysis project Ga0208244, IMG submission 184828) | Serpentinite rock and fluid subsurface biosphere microbial communities from McLaughlin Reserve, California, USA - CR12Aug_5A (SPAdes) | ecosystem: Environmental > Terrestrial > Deep... | reverse complement strand
AATTGTCTATCAGGTTGTTGAAAAACCATTTTTCATGGTAGGTCAGACCTGCCTGACGGTCAGGCAGGCATTTGGCGAAGCCATCACTTCGTGACTTGTCTGACCTTTTCGAATCATTTTGGACAGGCAGGTCCCAAAGGGATGCCCTTGGCAAATGCCTGTCCCACCAATTGAAAGCCTTTTTCAACAGCCTGCTAGAGATGCGGCCGAAAACCCACCCCAGTAACCCAATGTCATTCCGGACTCGCCTGCCCCGTGATGCTTTCACACGGGGATCCGGAATCTGCTCCAATGAAGGAGGTCCGCCAGCGGCGGACGGGTCGGTGCCCGCAATGACTGTAGTGTGGGCATAGAAGGCTCGCATAAAGATTGTCTGAGACAGCTGCTTACTTGAGGGTTCCGCCAGACCTCCAGAGAGTGTGGATACTGAAACGTTGATGCGTCGGGCGAAATATTACGAAACCTTCGCCTTCAGATAGCTGACGGCATCGCCAACCGTCGCAATCTTCTCTGCGTCTTCGTCGGGAATCTGAATATTGAACGCCTTTTCAAATTCCATTACGAGCTCAACGGTATCGAGTGAGTCCGCACCAAGGTCGTTTGTGAACGACGCCTGGAGAGTAATCTGAGCTTCATCGACGCCAAGCTTGGACACGATTATTTCTTTGACTTTTGCCTCAACGTCAGCCATGAGTATGTCTCCTCTGTGATTGATTTGAAGTGGGATAAATTAGAAAAAACAATCTTACATTACAAGCCCGCCGTCCACACTTAGTACCTGTCCCGTCATGTAGCTTGCGCTCGGAGAAGCAAGAAAAGCAACAACACTAGCGATCTCTTCCGGTTTTGCGGTCCGCTTCATCGGCACAGCCGCAAGCAGCGCCTCCTTCTGTTGTGGTGTAAGCTTTTCCGTCATGCCCGTTTCCACGAATCCCGGCGCTATGGCATTTACTTGGATATTGCGCGATGCAAGTTCCTTAGCGAGGGTTTTCGTAATTCCAATGACGCCGGCTTTGGCAGCAGAGTAATTCACTTGTCCGGGATTTCCTATCAATCCTACAATTGAGGCTATGTTGATGATATTCCCCTGCCGCTGACTCATCATCTGGCGAGCAGCCGCCTTACAAAAATTGAATACACCCTTCAGATTAGTGCCGATGACCGCGTCCCATTCTTCTTCCGACATTCGTATGAGAAGGTTGTCTCTCGTAATACCTGCGTTGTTGACAAGGAGATCTAATCGTTGATGCTCCTTTACAACTGCGTCAACCGTTTCTTGAGCTGAATTGAAATCTCTCACATCTGATTGGATTGCGGTAGCTTTCACCCCTTTCGCTTGGAGGAGATTCTTCAGTTCCTCGTCGGCCCCATCAAACCGGATATCTGTAAAGACGATGTGAGCACCTTCCGATGCAAGGGCAATACTGATGGCCCTGCCGATCCCACGCGCACCGCCGGTGACCAAAGCCACTTTGTTCTGGAGTGTTCCCATGAGTCATTCCTTTCAACATACATTTTAAGTTACTTCAACTGTTCTCTTCGGTCACGGTTAGGATTGAATTAAATCAGCGGTTTTCTCCACTCCCAATACGTTGGCTCCCGCTCTGATCCTCTTGATCAGTCCCTGCAAAACCTTCCCGGGTCCAAGCTCAACAAATGTCGTAGCACCGTCGGCCGACATATTGATAATCGTTTCTTCCCATCGCACCGGATGGGTCAGCTGTTGATAAAGCATTTCACGAATCCGCCCGGCACGCTGGACTGGACGTGCTGTGACATTCGAATAGACCGGGATGGATGCATCCACAATGGTTGCACTCGCGAGTCCGCGCTTGAGTCCTTCTTGCGCCGATTCCATGAGGGGCGAGTGGAAAGCGCCACTCACCGGGAGTTCTTTTGCGAGCTTTGCCCCGGCCAACTTCGCCAGCTCCATCGCCTTGCGGACGCCCCCCACCGACCCCGAGATGACAATCTGTCCAGGAGAATTGAAGTTGGCTACCTGGACAACACCAGCTTCGGACGCGTTTTCACAGATTGTGTTCACACTCTCAGGCGAAAGGCCGAGCACTGCAGCCATTGTTCCCTTCCATTCCATTCCAGCCTTGTGCATCAGTTCACCACGCAGCCGTACCAATCGCAAGCCATCTTCAAATGTCAATGCCTTCGCATAGACGAGGGCTGAATATTCTCCGAGCGAATGACCGGCCGCCATCGAAGCCGGCGTACCTTCGTACAACACGGCTGCGATCACGCTATGCAAAAAAATTGCCGGTTGCGTATTCTTTGTCTGACGAAGCTCTTCTTCAGGACCTTCGAAGCAAATTTTGCTCAGCGAGAATCCCAGCACATCATCGGCCCTTTGGAATAGCTCCCGAGCACGGGGATTCTGTTCATAGAAGTCTTTCCCCATCCCCACGTACTGTGATCCCTGGCCGGGAAAAACAAATGCAACACTCATGAGGTCTCTTTAGGACCGTCGATGGACCACCTCAGTAACGCACCCCCCCACGTATAGCCGGCGCCAAAACTCGCCAGGACAACCCGATGCCCTTTCTTCAGCTTGCCATCAAGCCACCATTCGGAGAGGCAGAGAGGGATCGTTGCGGCGGTCGTATTCCCGTACTTGTCAATGTTGATCATGACCTTTGAAGCATCGAGGCCCATCCGGTTTGCTGTCGCATCGATGATCCGAAGATTGGCCTGGTGTGGCACGAGCCAATCTACATCACTCCCCTTAAGATTGTTGCGCTCCATGATTTCGATGGAAACATCGGCCATCCCCACGACTGCGACCTTGAAGACTGCTTTTCCGTCCTGATAGATGTAGTGATACTTCTTATCTACCGATTCGTGCGACGGGGGACAGGCGCTTCCGCCTCCCTTCATGTAGAGGAACTGACCTCCTGAGCCATCGGAGTACATTTTGTAGTCGAGCAAGCCCAATGTATCATCTTCGGTTGCTTCGAGGAGAACAGCCGCAGCGGCATCTCCAAACAGGATACAGTTGTTTCGATCCGTGTAGTCGGTGATACTGCTCATCTTGTCCCCCCCGACGACGACAACTTTCTTGTGCGTGCCGGACTCGATGAACTGGGCACCCATTACGAGTGCGTACAGAAAACCGGAGCAGGCTGCCGAAATATCGAATGCCCACGCCTTGTTCGCCCCAATTTTTTCCTGCACGATACAACCCGTGGAAGGGAAAAACATGTCCGGCGTGACAGTTGCCACGATGATGACATCGATTTCGTCCGGCTTGATCCCGCGATGCTTCATAAGAGATTCGATTGCCTTCGCGCACATATCTGACGTGGCGCCGGTTTCCATGATCCGACGTTCGCGGATACCTGTGCGTGTGCGGATCCATTCGTCGGTGGTATCGACCATCTTCTCGAGATCAGCATTGGAAAGAATCTTTTCAGGCACGTAATGTCCGATACCTGTAATGGCTGCTTTGCGTTCGCTCACTGAACCGTTTTAGAATTGTGATTGGTACTGGATTTCGTTCTTGGCTGAGCCTATCTGAACTACTAAGTTTCCGTTTTCAGTCACACGAAAACCTGGAACATGAGCCCTTGATTTCCGACGACGTAATTGTTTCTGTTGGTGCGGCCCTAGCTGACCGATTGCCTCGCGCCGATCGACCCGGCGGGGGGCCCTGCAAGGGTTGCTTCAATGTGCTTGTTGATCTGGCTGCGGGCCACTTCGACAGCGCGCACGATCATATTCTTGATTGCTTTCGGCGTCGAGCGGCCATGGCCGATGATGGATACGCCATTCACACCAAGAACCGGAACGCCCCCGATCTCTTCGTAGTCCATATCCTTCAACGACATCTTTAATGGTGAGCGGACCAGTCCGATGCGAAGCGTCTTGAGAAAAGACTGATCGGCATAACGTTTCAATCGGCTCTTGAGGAATGACGGCACACTTTCGCCGAATTTCAGAACAATATTGCCCACGAAGCCGTCACAGACAATCACGTGCGCCGTTCCTTTGAGAATATCTCGTCCCTCGACATTGCCAATGAAGTTTAGATGTCCTGATTTCAGAAGCTGATGTGCCTCCTGCACGGTTGCCGTGCCTTTTGATTCTTCCTCTCCGACATTGAGAAGACCTACGCGCGGGCGGTCTATCCTGAGCACCTTGTTCACATAAACACTCCCCATCACGGCAAATTCGTATAGGTGTTGCGGTTTACAGTCGACATTCGTACCGGCGTCCAGTAAGAGACATACCTCTTTCTCAGATGGAAAGAACGCCGCGATCGTCGGTCGGCTTACGCCTTTCACGCGTCCGAGAATCAGCGTCGACGCGGAGAGCACTGCACCTGTATTGCCAGCACTTACGAACGCATCCGCCTTCCCTTCTTGGTGGAGCCGCATTCCGACAGCAATCGAGGAGTTCTTCTTCTGCTTGAGGGAAGCCGTTGGCGAATCCTCCATGGTGATGACGTCGTCAGCGTTGATAATCGAGATCGCCGGATGCTCTGTGGGTTGCTTTGCGAGATGCTCACGAATGAGCGGCTCGTTTCCCACGAGTATCACTTCAAGTTCAGCTGGGAATTGACGGAGGGCTTCCATTGCTCCCGCAATCTCATTTGCAGGAGCATGGTCTCCTCCCATGGCGTCGAGGACGATTCTGGACTTGGGGGATAATCCCATGGGGAATCGGTTGAGGTTTCCCGGGATGAGCGTCTTACGCTTCTTTCGGAGTGACTACGGTTCGGCCGTTGTAGTAACCACAATTTGGGCAGGCTCGATGAGTCAATTTTTGTTCATGGCACTGCGGGCATTCGGAGGTCGAGGGGGCAGTTGCCTTATAGTGCGTCCGGCGTTTCCGAGTGCGCGATTTTGAGTGTCTTCGTTTTGGATTTGGCATGAGGGGGCTTCCTTAGCACAATAGATTTCTAATATTCTGAATTCTTAAATCGGAGGCTATTTATCCGAAAGGTTCTTCAGTGCCTCCCATCGAGGATCAATCTGTTTGTCTGAACACGTGCAGGTTGACGTATTGCGATTCTGTCCGCAAGTAGGACACAGTCCTTTGCATTCTTCCTGGCAGAGTATCTTGACCGGCAATGCAAGGAGCAAGAACTGCCGAACATCTTCCCCGAGGTCGATCATGTTTGTATCGGCGGAGATGTATTTCGTATCCTCTGTTTCAGGTTCCGTAGCAGCCGGAGATTCCTGGAGATAGACGAGGGAGTATGCTGCCCCTGCTGGTCTCCGGAAATTCTCTAAACAACGGTCACAAACAAAAAGGCCCTCGGTTCGGACCTTTGCCTCAAGTAACAACTGCCTGCCCGACTTGTCGAGTATTGCGTCAATTTTGATTGTGCTGTCAAACCGGTCATCCAGTCCAAGGTCAGTCGCATCTGTCTCCAGGTTGTACGAATGGACACCCTCGGAGAGCTTGGAGATATTGAGTTTTAGTTCGCTCACTGGAATGGGATGCGGGCAGAGCAACAAGCATTGCGTCCCAAATCCCCGGTTTTTACCAAAAATTGGGGTTTTTCAAAGAAAAACCTCGAAAATATAACCATTATGGTCCTGAGAGTCAAGGAGAAATTCAGAGGTCGAAGTCCGAACTACCTCAAGGTGAAAAATTGCCAACACCGCTATCGCAAGTCAGCCGAGCCTCACAGGTCACGTGATTCTGGTTCTCATCCCCGAACAAGTCAAAGCCCATGGATTCCAGCGCGCGGAACCCATGGGCGCATGAACATTTCAGCTTCGTGGGAGGAGCTATCGCTCAAGCTGGATGTTGTTCCGAAACCTGATTAACCTCGATCTTGGAGAGAAGATTCTGAATCTGCGCCACGGTCTCATTGAGGGCTTCCGTGAACTTGTCAAAATCTTCTTTGTACAAGAAGATCTTATGCTTCTCATATTCCTCCGTTCCAACCCGCTTGCTCTCTGTAATGGTGATGTAGAAGTCCTTTTCGGATTTCGTGGACTTCACATCGAAAAAGTACGTCCGCTTCCCTGCACGCACTCTCTTCGAGAAAATTTCGTCCTTGTAGTTATTTTCCACTTCGACAACCTCCCTAGATGAATGTGCGATGGTGACACAGCATAAGTTAGATCAGAATAGCTTTTTCTCTTCCATCGTGAGAAAAGGTATTACTCCGGTATCCCAGCTTGATACCGATGACAGCATATCCGATTTGCCCCCCGGCGTAATCACCTCCTCAGGATCGCAGCTTTCCCCGTGGTGATCTGATTTCCGTTCTCCGCGAAAGCCACAATAAAATATATCCCTGATGGAACATACTCACCCTGCGAATCTCGTCCATCCCAGAATGCTCGTCCCCCCCCCTGAGCCCTGAACTCCCGGACCAGGGTCCCGCCGACGCTCACAATCTTGATCTGACTATTTGCGACCAATGGTTTGATTGTCAATTTCTGTTCTTGAGGAATGACGTACGGATTGGGACCCACCTCCAGCGTTGAATAGCTCCGGGCGGTGCCGATGGGAGAGATCGTCAGCCTTGACATTCCCCGTTCCGTACCCACATAGAGATACCCTCGCTGCTGGTCGATGGCCAGCGACCGAATATCGTTGTCAAGCAGTTTGCCGCCTGTTGATGCGGCGGAGTACTGGGCCAACAATTGAGTCCCATCGGCATTCACGAGAAACACGCCTTCCTTGGTTCCTACCCACTTATTGTTCACACCATCCACGGCGATGGCCTGAATCACTTGCTCGCGGAGAGGAAATGATGTGACCCTTCGCTGCTTTGGTCGAAGAGGATCAGTGATGATCATGAGGCCGAGATCCGTACCCACGCAGATCGCTCCATCCTGATCGACTGCGAGAGAGAGGACACTGTTGTGCGGTAGACCATCTGAGGTCGTCATCCAACCCCAGCCCCCCGTCGTTTCGGTGCCGGATACTGTCCTGGCCTCGTTGAAATAATAGAGCCCGGTCGACGGTTTGCCGTATGGTTCACCGTTGGCTAGCCATTTGGTGCCGCTCCGGTCGACCGCGAGAGCTGTAAACCGTCCTTCCGTGGGTGAGATCAAGTTCTTGTAGTATAAGAACGTGGAATCGTTAGTCAGTTGGGCGAGATAGTTGCCATCAATCGATGTTCGTGTGACAAACCAGGTCGAGCCCTTCGCGTCTGGGGAGACGCCTCCCACCACAACGTACTTGGGATCCTGGGGTACTGCTCCGTTCAAAAATGGTTTTGTGTCGGCGTTGATGATCCGCCGGATAGTATCGGCGACAACTTCAACCACCCCCGAGCCCCATGAGCTGATCCAGATCCGTCCATCCACACCTGATGAAACTTTATAATAGTCATCCGTTTGCATCACAGGGAACTGCGAGAGGGTGAAATTTTTCCACCGCTTGCCCTCCGGCTGTGAAGGATCGTACCGATAAAACCCTCTACCCCGTCCCCCAATACCTGAAGCTGCCCAGACAACCCCCGATTTATCAACGACCAAACTGCTGAACAATGCCGATTGCGGTCCATCGGGAGATACGTAGATCCAGTTGCCCGATACGGATTGAGCCAAACCATTTGCGGCAGTGCCGGTCCAGAATGTCGCGGTTTCCGATTCAAGAATAAAACCTGTCGCCGTATGAGTGGTGTTGCTTGCGAGACGTGTGGGAAGCGAGGCCAAACTCTCGAGTCGCTCAATACTAAAACCCGATGCGTCGGTAGCCAGATAGTAGAGCGATTGAGTAGCGACAAGCATCGAGGCGATGCTCCTTCCGAACGCTGGACCGATTTGCCGGAATCGCGCACCATCGAAATGGTTCAAGCCCCCCGCTGTCCCTGCAACAATTGTATCACGAAACACGACAAGCGACCGGACATCACGATTGACAAGTCCTTGCGACGGACCGTAGAGCTGCCACGCGGATGGGGAAGAAAGATTGGGGGAGAATCGAGGTGCAGATGCTATGCCCTGGTTTGTGGCGACCCAGACGCGGTTGCCCTGGAGAACAACGCCGACTGCTTTCGCGGGAACACTGAATCCAAAGTTTGAGTATGTGTCTCCGAATTCCCAGCGGGCGCGCAGAAAAACACTCACGCCGTAGTCAGTGCTTACAAAGACCGTATCGCCAATGAACGCAAACGATCGGATCCCTTTTTGGATCCGATTTGATTGTTGGATGTCTCTGATCGCGACGATATTTCCCGTGGACGGATTCAGAACATCGATGAAACCATCCTGTGTGCCTATCCATACACGATTCTGAGTGTCGACGGCAAGAGCGCTCGCATCGTTGGAGGATAATCCTTCCGCGTTGCTGTAGGTGGAAAACGATTTCGTCGAAGGTTCATATACGAAAACACCGCCGGAGGTTGCTCCCCAGACTCTTGTCTGAGATCGGGCCACTGCTCTGACCTCCTTCATATCGCCAAAACTCTTCCACGTCCCCACTGGTGTCACTTGCGCAGAGAGTGTCGCTGACATCGAAATGAGCAGCCAACACGTCGCTCGAGCGATGACACCTGCCCCCGGGCTCCAGGCCCCTGTGCGCAGTCGTTTCACGATACCATCCAATCAGCCATTCCTGGACATCAGACACGCCGCTTCTTCTTTTTTGGCGAGATCGTTCTAAACAGGTGGGTCATTTGGATTGCCGTCAGCGCAGCGTCCCAACCCTTGTTGCCGTGACTCCCGCCCGCCCTGGCAAGTGCCTGACGCTTATTGTTCGTCGTCAACACTCCGAAGATGATGGGCATACCTGTGCGGATCGCCACATCCTGAATTCCCCGCGCGGTTTCTTTGCTCACGTAATCGAAGTGTGGTGTCTCGCCGCGTATTACCGCACCAAGACAGACAACGGCATCCCAGGATTGTGATGCCGCCAGTTTTGCTGCAACCTGCGGGAGCTCAAAAGCCCCCGGACAGAAGATCGTGCGAATATCATTCTGGTGAACACCGTGGTCGAGTAGACATTGCAGCGCGCCGAGTCGGAGTTTTTCGGTGACGCGTTCGTTAAACTCGCTGACGACGACGGCTATACGAAACCCTCGTCCGCTTTGCTCAAGTCTTCGCCGCTTCTGGTTCGTCTTGTTCACAGGTTCCTAGGAGAAGAGTCTTCTTCGCATCGTTTCCACAACCTGAAGGGGAACTGTATGGAGTCCAAACGCGGCATCGTCCCCTCTCCGTCCCCCGTGATAATCCGAACCTCCGCTTTCCAGGAGAAAGTATTGGTTTACAATGTTTCGGAAATCTTTGCGCTGGCTCTCATTGTGCGAGGGATAAACAACCTCGATGCCATCGAGTCCGAGTTTTATCATCTCGACGATTTCGGGTTCGCTGATCATCCAGCCTGGATGAGCCAGGAAGGAGAGTCCTCCGGCTGATGCGATCAACCGAAAGGTATCTGCGATGGTAAGCTGGAATTTCTTTTCAAACGCTGGCCCACCCCAGCCAATGTACTTGGCGAACGCTTCGTGATAGGTTCCGGTGAGTCCATTTTCCACAAGGGCATTTGCGATATGCGGTCGTCCGACGGATCCTTCTCCTGCCTGATCGAGCACAGCATCCATAGTGAGAGGCAGATTCAATTGGTTCAGTTTCTCGACAATTCTCTCAGCCCGCTTCAGGCGTTCCCGCTGAAAGAAAATCAGATAATCCAGGAGATCACGGTTGGTATGATCGCAGTAGTAGGCAAGAATGTGAACATCCTTACCGCTCATTGCCACACTGAACTCAATGCCCGAAATGATATCGACGGAGAGGGAACGCCCCCACTCAACCGCTTCATCCAATCCAGCGAGGTTATCATGATCGGTAATCGCGATGGCCGACAGACCGACTTCCCGGGCTTTCTTGACCAATGCCTCGGGCGAATGCACACCATCGGAATAAGTGGAATGGACGTGCAAGTCCGCACGACCCTCCCCTGCGAAATGTTCACCGTCGGAAGGAGTAATTACATCTCCCTGTCGCACTCTCTCCTCCATCCCTCAACAATCCTCTTCGATTCCAGCCGGTACACCTCGACGCTGTTTCCATTCGACGGTGCGTTGGCGTTCGGTGTAATCCTATCGAAATTCCTTGTGGAATGCTTCGTAGTTATGTATGGTCAGTCTGTTCCCGTTCAGAGAAATGTGTCCTGATCGCACGAATTGGTGCAACATTCTCGAGACGGTCTCGCGGGAGGTCCCCGCCATATTGGCGAGGTCTTGCTGGAGGGGCAATTCGTCGATTTCAACTGCTCCTTTGCGAAACATCCCGTTATCATCGGCGACCATGAGCAATGCATTGGCCACGCGACCGGAGGCGTCCTTGAGAGAGAGACTCTTGATTTGGGCATCAGCTCTCCGCAGCCGCCGTGTGAGTTCCGCAAGAAGTGAAGTTGCTATCTGAGGAAATTCGTGAAGGACATCGAGGAATTCTGTCCGGTGGATGATAAAGAGCTCTGCCTTCGAATTAGCAACGACCGTCGCCGACCGTTCCAGCCCATCAAGCAGCGACATCTCACCAAAGAAATCACCAGAGCCTAGGATCGTAAGGATGACTTCTCGTCCATCATGGTCAATTCGAACAACCTTCACCTTCCCTGTTATGATGATGAACAACGAGGCGCCGGCTTCCTGCTCCATCACGATGATGTTGCCTTTACGGTACTTCTTGATGGAGCCAAGATTGGCTATCTTCTCTAAATCCATCTCGTCCAGATCACCAAAGATCGGGACTGACAACAAGAATTTGAATTCCTCTCTCATCGCGGATCCTCGTTCGTCTGCGCGACCACATTATGCTTAGTTAATATATTTCTCACTTGACAGAAAATCAAGGTGAAACCCAAAACCACGCCAATCTCTTCAGAGTCTCACAATCACTACTCTATTTTCTCATTTCTGCGATAGGCTCCATTTCTATCCGTGCCGAACTTCATCACTCCGTCAAGACCAAGTACGCAAGAAGACCTAGGCTCACCTGCGTTATCGCCACCGCGATCCCGGCCGCTTTGTCATACCGGCGCGTACTTTGAAGAAGAGAGGGATCGTTTGTTCGGAGGTATTCATCGAACCTTCTGTTTCCCGAATCCTTCAGATACGCGGCCAGAATTCCCGACACAATCATTGTGCCCGCCGCCGTATACACCAGGCCGCCATGCAATCCCCCCTCGTCATCTCCCTCCAGGACAAAATCAGCGTGTTTGCCTTTGAGGTCGATCTCAATCGGTCGAAGCCGGATTGGATTCATCGGAGAGACCTGGGATAGGTCTGAGAGGATCGACTCCTCGAATCCGATCTTTCGGACCGCGAACCGTTCGTCAATAGGGTCTCGATAGTAATAGGCAAGGGGCGTCACGCCAATTGGACGAGTCCCTTGAACCACAGTAGCTCCCGAAGGAATAGAGGTGATCACTCTCATGTTATCGAACACATAATGTCCCTCAACTATGGCTCGTTTCGTCGTTTGGATCGTGTCGATTTTCTCAATTCGCCTCCAATGATTGACAGCGGGAGAAAACAGACGGACGACAAGCGTTTCAGATCGCGCAATGACTCGATGCAGCGGCGTCCTCCCCGCTGAATGCGAGTTGAGATAGACATCGACACCCGGCGGATGTGACGTGATCGACACTCTCGCGACCGAATCCGAAACCACAGCGCCAATCGAATCACTACCTGAATCCGAATTAAGATGCACCGATTGAGATCGTGAGGGTACCAGCCACAGAACGACCAGGAGGACAAGGCTAAGTGTTCTCATCGATTCCCTCCGGACTTGAGTGCCGTGATGTACTTGTCCTCCGAAGTCACAAACAAATACTCGTTCCAGACAACGGGGGACACCCTGATCCGACCTTTCGCTTTATATCTCCATAGCTCCTCGCCGGATAGGCGATCAAGTGCATAGAGATTTCGATCAAGTGATCCGATCAGAACCGCGTTCGAAATGACCAACGGAGCTGACGCGACGACGCTGCGCGTGTGAAAGCGCCACAGAATTCGAGAGGTTGTGCGGTCGATCGCAAGACAGGTTCCGTCGGAGGTTCCAATATAGATCACCGAATCTGTGGCAGCCGCAGGAGCGTAAAGTGGAGAGCCGAGAGCGACTTTCCAACGCGCTTTCCCGTCAATCGCGTTGATGCAATAGAGAGTCCCATCGAGAGATCCGACAATAATATTTCCCTCCTGGATGATGGGAGTGGCAAATACACTTCCCCGGGTCGCGTACGTCCACGCCAGACCACCTGTTTCGCGGTTCACTGCGTAAACTATTCCATCATCAGACCCGAAGACGATGATTCTTCCATCAGTGGCAGGCGAGGATCGAACCGGTTTCTGGGAACCGTTTGACCCCGTCCTGAATGTCCATACTTCCGTCCCGCTATGTTTGTTTACACAAACGAGAGCACCATCCAACGTTGTCACGTAAATGTCCTGGTCATACATCAATGGCGATGATTCGATCCCGCCCGTGTCGAATGTCCAACGCTTTTGCCCTCCATTCAGTTCAACCGCAATCAAAGTCTTCTCGCCTTTCGCGATTCCCGCGACCAACGCCATGCCATCAAGGATTGGAACGCCGGCTATAGCGGACTCAAGCGCCGTGCGGCCGAGATGCTTCCCATTCGTTATGAGCACCGCATGGATCTCCCCATGGAGCGTTGCGGCGATGAGCAGACTATCGCGCACAATCGGTGTGGCGGCTATTCCTCCGCCAGCATTGAATTCCCATACGGGCTCGAGAGGGAAACTCAGTTGAGTTGTCTGCGCGTTGACGCGCGTTGGAGACCCGCCGTACATCAGCCAGTCATTCGAATTTGCTTTCCATGCCCGGTTGACATTGAAACCGGAACATCCCGCCGCCGCTCCAATCACGACGAGAGCGAGTATCATCAATTGACGCTTGGCGTAATCGTGCCCCATCGTCAGAAATCCCATCCAAAAAAGAATTGGTAATACAATCCCTTCTGCAATGCTGTAAAATCGCGTACAATCCGTTTTCCCACGTCATAACGAAGAACGAGGAATCCTCCCACGTTCATCCGCACGCCCGCGCCAATACTCCCTTTCGTATCAAGATAACTCCTGTCCCAGGCACTCCCAGCATCGACATAGATCGCCCCGCGAATTGATCCGAGCAGTATTCCGCCGAAGGGGAAGCGAACTCCCATCTCATCGATAAATGGAAACCGGAGCTCGTGACTGGTGAGCCACAGTTTCTGACCACGGATAGACCAGCGGGGCCATCCCCGAAGATCCCAGCTTCCTCCCATAAAGAACCGTCGCGATTCCTTCCCTTCGTTGAACCAGATATGGGCACGCGATGCCAACGACGTACGAAGTCCGAGCCGAAAGTATTTCCGGAAGTCTGCGATAATAGTGTAGTATCCGACGTTTGAATAGAGGATATCCGTCGTGAATGCGAGAGTTGCTTTGAATCGATTACCGTCTATCGGTCCCGTGGGTCCCCAGAGAGAATTGTCCCACACGTAGGAAAATGCATTCGAAACGAGGAGCGCTCTTCTCGGGAGCTCACCCGTAAAGATATCTTTGTCTGAATTGGAAAGGGTAACATTCGCTTCGACACGACGAAACTTCGAGAGAGGATAACTCAATGCAAAATATCCTCCAAACGCGCGTTCATAGTAAAAAAGGTTCGGATCCGTAAGGTCATACCGGTAGCCTGAGAAGTGGAATATCCCGTACGAGTGATTTGCCCGCTTCCCAAGTGATATCCGGGACATGGCGATGTTGAAGCTGTCGAGCAGGTCATTCTGCGATTGAGCGGTGTTATACACCAGGAAGTAGTAGATCTCGTTACCCAGCACGTCACTCATTGCCAGGGCAGCGCCACCCGAAGTGCCAAATATCGGATCGGTGGAAATCTGACTTTGCGCGATATCAAGATTATACTTGCCGGTGTACCGGAATTCCTCGACCCCCGCCTCAGCCTCCAGGGATTGCGGCTGCCATGGCTCACTCGCCTCTGCAAATGTGAACGTGCGTATCACATCCGATGAGTCAAACAGCGCGGCGACGCGAGGTAGTGATCGAATCTGAAATCTGAAGTCTTCAAAGACGGTGAACAAGAGTCCCCCGGCGTCATCCCAGGTGGGATCAAAACCCGCCGTGAAGAAGTTGGTCAGTCTCTTCATCACGGGGAGATTCTCACCCCGGGGCGCGTCTTCGGAGCGCGCCGTTTCCATCATCCAGATGTTCTGGCCTCCGCCGCGATCTGATGTGAACGTCAGGAAACGACCATCGGGGGACCAGACCGGGGCGGAGTAGTTCTCATCTCCGTATGTGACGTAAAGAATGGATCCCGTCGACAAATCAAATTCGAAGAGGTTGTATTTGCCTGCGCTCCCATAGGGCGACCGGTCCGAGCTGAACACAACGGATCTTCCGTCCGGAGACCATACCGGATCACGGTCATCATAGAAATCGTTCGTGAGTCGAAGCAGATCTCTCGTGTTCATATCAATGATGTACAGGTCGTTGTTGCCGGACTTGTCGATCGAGGCAAAGACCAGTCGAGTTCCATCTGGAGACCACGAGGGAGAAGTGATCATCACGAGATTTCGAAAGCGCAGTGTCTCAATGATACGCCTCTCGGAGATGTCGTACAGATGGAGGGCATCATTCTCCCCGCTCTTGGTCACGAACACCAGAATCCCGTTGCGGGAAATGTCAATCTTGCTGTGAAAAGGATGGAAGGCCTCAAATTCATCTGTCCGCTCCCCCTGGATAATGACCTCGGGATCAGCCTCTTCAATGTCGAGAGCTAGTCTGTAGACGTTGGAATAACCGACATGGTTTCCCATGAAGTACACATAGCGCACGCCATCCGACACATGAAAGACAGGCTTTGAATTGAATCCCTCATCGAGGATCTTTTTTGTGATTCCGCTCGGCAAATCGTCGTGCGCAAGCTGGGGATAATATCGTTTCTTCAGATAGTACATCCACTCGGTGTCGAACTCCTCATAATCCTTTCCAATGGTCAACTTCATGACCTGGCTGAACGAATTGGACTTCCAAAAATTCTCCATGAGGAGGAGAACTTTTTCCTCACCATATCGATTCGCGATGAACTCAAGAATATTTTGTCCCACTTTGTACATGAGGAACGACCCATAGATCCTCTCAATCCGGCTAAGCGGTACGACGTGATTGTTCAGGACTGCATCACGCATGACCATCTCGGCCTGTGTGTCCCATGTTGTAGACCAAAATTCGGCGAGTCCCTCAGTGAACCAGAGAGGCGGCAGGCGATCCTGCGACTTCCGATGGTCCAGCAACACCCGGTTGACCTTCGAATGCATGAACACGTGGACTAATTCATGCCGTATCACATGAGCGAATTGGGCTGTTGAGCCGTTGGACGGGATGACGACACGGCCTTTGAGAAACTCAAAGAATCCACTGACCCCCTCAGGAATGAATCCAGGAGTGACGTTCGTCTGCTGAAAGTGAAGGTGGGAGCTGTAGAAGATGAGCGGTATGCGGCTGGCGGTGTTGTGATTGAACTTTTGCTCGAGCTTCCGATACGCCTCTTCGGCAAAGAATGCGCCTCGCTCGGCAAGGTCCTTCATCTCCGGGTAGAAATAAATATCGAAGTGTTCAGTCTTCAGAACATGCCACCGAAAATCGGTGTACTGAACCTTGTTCCGGCCAAAGTAGTAGAACTGGGCGTTCGTATGAGATACCGCGAGCAGTATGCAAAGAAACGCACACGCAACCCTCACCATGCCAACCCTCCTCCGCTCTCCGTCGTAGGGAGATGAGTCGCTATACCTTTGCCAGCTCCCCCTTCAGGTAATCAATAACCCGTACGGGAGTCGGATCTTCCTGATTGAGGATGGCAAGATATAGACTCATCCAATCACCAAAATGAATAAGATAGAACATCCGGGAAAGGAGCGATTGTCCCTCACTCCTGATCTCAGTCACATTCGAGGCAAACTGTGAAATAATATTCTTTGTGATATCCTCCCGGACGCGCACCCTCGGGTGAACACCGCCGTCCCTCAGGAAGATGACCTCCATCGACTTCATCTGGTCTTTCAGCGCCTTCCATCCCACGAGCTCATTGTGATTCATCTCGGGGAGAACATGACCGAAAGCCAGCTGCTTGGCATTCTCGGCAATCTGCCCCCGCCAGCGGACGTTTACTGCATCGAAATATTCTGTTGCGCTGTACACGACGGGGAGTTTTCCCCGCAATTGTTCGGCCAATCGAAGAGGGGCGTTCTCCGGAGACTGAAGGTCGGCAAAGAGCGTCGATTTCATTTTGAGAAGCTGGATTGTTTCGGATATTGCCCGCGCCTTCGATTTAGTGATCCCTAGCCGGGAAAGAGCAACGAGCAGAGGGAAGAATGAATACCCAAGAGCTGCGCGTGGCGAAAGTCCTCCGGGAATTTTGATGAACGTGTTCTTATATCTTCGCGCGAGTTTTTCAGTCTCACCGTTAGTGCTTACACAGAGGATTCGAGCTTTGCGCTTCACAGCGTCTTTATGCGCCGCAATCGTTTCCTCTGTGTTCCCGGAATAGCTCGAGATGATCACGAGGCTGTTCTTATCAACGAATTCCGGCAACACATAGTGCCGGTTAACAAGAAACGGAACATCCAATTGATCAGAGAGATACGAACGAAGGAGATCTCCCCCGATCGCCGAGCCCCCCAGACCGGACATTACGATGTTGCGGATTCCCCGGACCGACAATTTCAAGGGAGTTGAGGTTCCAATCCTGACTGCATCCTTGATCTGCCGGGGAAATTCCCGGATCCAGGCATACATCCCGGAGGGATCCAAACGTCGGAGCTCATCAACATTCATGGCTTTTCTTCCTTTATCCCGTATTCATTTAGTTCCAAAACACAGTGGGTCGCGTGGAGAAACGGATCTCTTTCACGTCAATTCGATTCGACAAGCGGGATATCGGGGAATCGTTTCGTCATCCACGCGAGCAGATACGATTTTATTTCATCCTCGGTTTGGAGGGTAAGGGCATGCTTTGCAACTCTGCGGGCCTCGCGATATTTTGTCGATCGAATGATCTTCTTGATCTCCGGAATCATCATCGGGACCACGCTGAATTCGTCAAGCCCCAGGCCGATGAGCAGAACTGTCGCCAGAGGATCGCCGGCCATCTCCCCACACATCCCAACGACGACGTTTTCTTTCTTCCCCCGATCGATGATCCTTCTCAGAAACCGAACAACGGCCGGATGAAACTCCTGATAGAGCGTCGATACAATCTCATTTGAACGATCGACTGCCAGCAGATACTGAATGAGATCGTTTGTGCCGATGCTCAGGAAATCGACCTCTTTGGCAAGATCTTCCGTAATGACCGCGGCAGCCGGCACTTCGATCATCACTCCCACTTTGAGATTGTCGTCAAACGGGATTCCCTGTTGCACTAATTCCTGTTTGGCCGCCTCGAGATATCGTCGCGCTTCACGCAATTCCTTGATGTTCGAAACCATCGGGAACATGATATTTACATTTTTGCGCGAACTTGCGCGGAGGATTGCCCGCAGCTGGTCCATGAAAACATTTGGCTTGTCGAGCATCACCCGGATCCCGCGCCATCCAAGAAATGGATTGCTTTCACGGATTGGATGCGCCATCATCTTGTCACCACCAATGTCAAACGTTCGAATCACGATAGGTTTCGGAAACATCGAGTCTGCAAGAAGCGTATAGTGCTCCGCTTGCTCGTCCTCCGTGGGGAAGACTTCTTTTCCCAGAAGCAGCGTTTCGGAACGATATAATCCGATTCCATCGGCTCCCTGAACATGAACAAACTCCAGCTCTTCCTCCAGCTCGACGTTTGCGACAAGTTCGATATGACGCCCATCTAGTGTTTCCGCCGGCAAATCGCGGAGATCGGCCAGCCGCTCCTCGAATTCCTTGTGCCTCCGCTTCTTCTCCTGGTACAGACTGAGCGTTTCCTCAGACGGGTGGATGATGACATTCCCCCCATATCCGTCGATAATTACCGGTGTGTTGTCTCTCACCATGGATACAACATGGCGCACCCCCATGACGGCGGGAATTTTGAGGGCGCGGGCAAGAAGCGCTGTATGTGAGGTGACGCCGCCTGTCTCCGTCAGATAACCCAGAATATCATTGCGACTCAGGATGAGCGCATCGGCGGCGGCAAGAAGGTGCGTGACAACGACCGCGGAAGTTTTCAACCTTGAGACGATCTTCTCCTCCTGGAGATTCCTGAGAATCCGATTGCGCAGATCTTCAACATCAAGAGCACGTTCCCTCGTATACTCGTCCCGAGAGGATGCCATGAGACGATGATATTTTTCAATCTCGTCGTAGACAATGTAACCGGCATTCCGGAGTTCCGTGCGTATCCTCAGGTAGATTGTGTCGAACAGAACCGTATCTTCAAGAATAAGCAGTTGTGCCTCGAAGATTTTTCCTTCATCACCTCCAAGCTTTTCTTCTGCGAATCTCAGAATCTTCTGTAATTCCTTTGTGGAACGTGTGACGGCCTTACGCAGCCGATCAAGCTCGGACTCAACTTCTCGCGACTGGATCAGCTTTTCTTCGACGATCGGGAGGGCCTTGTGAAACATCAATGCGGGCCCGATCGCGATCCCGGGCGCCGCCGGTATCCCTTTCAGAAGAATCTCATTCCCTTTTGTTGCCTGTTCAGTCATCGTTTCCTTGTTGATCCCTCTTCTTACTGCTCGTCAAATCCGCGTTCGAACAGATCCACGATCGCCGCCATAGCCTCGTATTCATCCTCACCCGAGAACCGGAGCTTCATTTGTGCCCCCTGTTCTGCCGCGAGGGTCATCACGCCGATAATACTCTTGCCGTTGATTTCGAAACTGTCTTTGTTGATGAAGAAATCGGATGTGAATTTTGCTGCGAGCTTCACGAGTGTGGCGGCAGGGCGCGTGTGCAGACCTGCCCGGTTCTTGATTGTGACCTCTCGTTCGACCATGGATTCTCTTCGCAATTCCTAATACGTTCGATGTAGTAATACATCGGTTAAAGAGCTTAGCATTTCTCTGCTTGTTCCCGGGCGGAGCCTCGCAAGGGCAGCGCGCGCATGTTCGGTATCGCATCGGATATGTTCCCGGGCCGACTCCAAAGCGCCGCACTTTTCATACATCTTCCGGAACTCCTTGATTCGCCCTCTTGGCACACCCCCGTTCAGCATCACCTCACGCAGCCGCGTCTTGTCCTTACCGGTGGCCAACCTTAATCCCTCGAGAAGCAAAAAGGTTTTCTTTCCTTCCTGAAGATCACTGCCGACCTGTTTCCCGAGTTCCCGTTCGTCGCCGACGATATCCAACAGATCATCCTGAATTTGAAACGCCCTTCCGAGGAACTCACCGAATGTTCTCAGCGCGTCCAACTCATTCTTGGTTGCACTCCCGACGAGCCCACCGATTTCTGCCGAGATCGCAATCAGTTTCCCCGTTTTTTTCTGAATCATCACGAGATAGTCCTGAACAGCAACGCGTTTGCGTGACTCAAATTCCTTGTCGAGCGCCTGTCCCTCGCACACCTCAACGACTCCTTGTGTAAAGAGCTGGGCGATTTCCTTCATCCGGGGGGATGTTGTTTTCAGAAGTTCCCGATAGGCCAATGCGAGAAGCTCGTCGCCAACAAGAATAGCGATGTTCGTGTCCCATTTTGTGTGAACGGTCTTTCTCCCGCGACGCGATCCGGCGTTGTCCATGATGTCATCATGAACGAGGGTGAAATTGTGAAGGATCTCTATTGCTGCCGCGGCATGGATGGCTCCAGACAGGGTGCCGCCCACAGCCTCGCACGACAACACGAGCAAAACCGGACGAATCCTTTTCCCCCCCCCTTTGAGAACGTAGCGAAGCGGGTCGTACAACGATCGAGGCGCGAGACCACGAGTGATGTCAAGAAATTCTTGTTCGAGGGATTTACAGATCCCGGAATATTTCTGATCGAAATGCGTTTGTTCCGCTGACGCAGTTCTCATCTCCGCTTTCTGAGCTGTTGTGTTTGTAAATCTGCAATCGTTCGCGAACCGGTCAGAAACATCGCTCCCTTGAGTTGCCACTCCCATTCATCAAGAGTCTTACTCAATTGGCCCATTCCATCTTTTTCGAGCACTTGTAACAGCGGTCGTGCAGAACCTGCCAGATCAGCCCCCAGGGCAATCGATTTCGCCAAATCGATCCCGCCATTGATGCCACCCGAAGCAATCACACGAAGCCCGGGGACATCTCTCTTGATCGGACAAACCTGCGCGAGGGCCTCGGCTGTCGGGATACCCCATTCCCAAAAAGGGGAAGCAGCATTTTCCTTCCGCTTAGATTTTCCCGGTGAGCCTCTCCTGGCGCTTGGGCGCCGAACGATCTCTACCCCGGCCCAACTCGTTCCACCTGCGCCAGCCACGTCGATGATGCGAACCCCGGCATCCACGAGCCGTCTGGCAACATCTGCGCTGATTCCGACTCCGATCTCCTTCACAATAACAGGAACTCCGAGTTCCCGCACCAATCGTTCAATCCCCTCTAAGACACCGCTGAACCTGGTATTCCCTTCAGGCTGGAGAAATTCCTGGAGAGGATTGAGATGAACGGCAAACCCGTCTGCCTTGATCAGCTCGACAAGACGTTTAAACGGGGAAACATCTCGTATCCGGGCTATTTCCGTGGCGCCAATATTTCCGAAGACCGGTATCGTTGGCGCGACTTCACGGACAACGGAAAACGAGCGGTGAAATCGGGAATCCTCGAGGGCCTGTCGCTGGCTTCCTACTCCGAGAGCGATGCGCTTTTCCTCGCACACCTCAGCCAGCTGCCGATTGATGCGAAGAGCTTCTCCATATCCGCCGGTCATGCTGGATATGATGAGAGGAATTGCTACCCGCTTGCCAAGAAAATCAGTTGCGCATTCGACGTCGGAGAGGTTGACTTCGGGGAGAGCGTTGTGGACGAAGTCCCAGAGCTCAAGCCCGGTGGTCTTGGATTGAAATGAAACGTCCCGGGATACAGTAATATCGACATGCTCTTTTTTGCGAGAGCTCGTTCGCGTCGATTTCATTGTCTGCAGTTGCTCACGTTTCAAGTCATAATACTGAAATGGTCGTGGAGAATCAAGACAACGTGACGGAGCCGGTCTGTGCAAAGCGAGATTGCACAATCTCACGGGAGCTCTGGCGTATACACTGATCATTTTGTTTGTAACTGAAATCTTACGTATCTTTGTGGCGTTTCGTCTATCATCGGGAAAGATTTTCCGTCCTATGAGAGCTATTATACCGGTCGCAGGGGTTGGAAGTCGTCTGCGGCCTCACACATTTACCGCTCCAAAAGTCCTTCTGAATGTTGCTGGCAAACCGATCATCGGCCATATCATGGACAAGATCGTCGAGAACGGCTTTGATGAGGCAACGATCGTTATCGGATATTTGGGGGAGCGGATCAAGGACTATATCCAGAACAATTATTCTATCAGGGTCGATTTTGTCGAACAGGAAGAACGACTGGGCCTTGGGCACGCAATCTATCTCTCCCGGCATACGTTCTCCCGCTCGCCGATACTTATCATCCTTGGGGACACCGTATTTGACGTCGATTTGAAGAAGATGATGGCCAGCCCGGATACCGTCATCGGAGTGAAAGGGGTTGAAGACCCCCGGAGGTTTGGAGTTGCCGAGGTCACGAACGGGTACATCGACAAATTGGTGGAAAAGCCGGAACATCCGAAGAGTAATCTGGCGGTTGTCGGACTCTATTATATTCAACACCCCGAGAATCTCGTTGACGCTCTTCGTGAAATGGTAAAGAGCGATTTCCGGACCAAGGGAGAGTATCAGCTCACCGATGCCCTGCAGATGATGATTGACCGGGGCGAAAAAATGACGACATTTCCCGTTGAGGGATGGTATGATTGTGGAAAGCCGGAGACGTTGCTCTCAACCAACCGGATTCTCCTCGATAGTATGTCCGTGCCTCCGATTCCGAAGGGGGTCGTTACGGAACCTCCTGTTTTTATCTCACCGAAGGCGACAGTGAAGAATTCGATCCTCGGACCGTACGCCACGATTGCGGACGGGGCAGTAATCGAGAATTCGATTATCCGAAATTCTATTATCAATGAGGGAGCACGAGTGTCCTATGCGTTGCTGGAAGATTCCATCGTTGGAAGCAGCGCGCTCGTCACGGGAAGCTTCAAGCGGATCAATATCGGGGATTCCTCGGAACTCGAATTCTACTGATACTCTCTTCCTGTCGTTCACCAGCCGTCTTCCTCGAATAATCCTATCACCATCGGAGTCGCACTATGCGATATCTTTTTACATCCGAATCAGTTTCTGAAGGCCACCCGGACAAAATTTGTGACCAGATTTCAGACGCGATCCTTGACGCCCTTCTGGCTCAGGATAAGCATTCGCGGGTAGCATGCGAGTCGTTCGTGTCCACAGGACTTGTCCTCGTCGGCGGTGAGATTACCACCAAGGGGTACATAGAAGTTCAGGACATTGCGCGAGAGGTGATCCGCGAGATCGGGTACACACATTCAGAATACCGGTTCGATGCCGATTCGTGTTCCGTAATCTCCACGATCCATTCGCAATCACCCGACATCGCCCGTGGAGTCAAGACAGGGGGTGCCGGCGATCAAGGGATGATGTTCGGCTACGCAACCTCAGAAACTCCCGAGCTCATGCCGATGCCGATCATGTTCGCGCACCAGCTCGTACGCCGGTTGGCGCACATTCGAAAGAAGAATCCGAATCTCATTCCCTATCTCCGCCCCGACGCAAAATCACAGGTGACCATTGAGTACGAAGGACGCAAGCCGATTCGCGTCGATACCGTAGTCATCTCCACCCAGCACGACGGTGGTATTGATCAGAAACGGATTCGGGAAGATGTGATTGAGCATGTGGTGAAATCGGTGATCCCCTCGCAATTCATCGATGCGAAGACAAAATATTTTGTTAATCCTACCGGACGTTTTGAAATTGGTGGACCACACGGCGACAGCGGTCTCACAGGCCGGAAGATCATTGTGGATACGTACGGCGGTCGCGCTCCGCACGGCGGCGGGGCGTTCTCCGGAAAAGACCCGACAAAGGTCGACCGAAGCGCAGCCTACGCGGTGCGGCACATTGCAAAGAACGTAGTGGCTGCAGATCTTGCCGACGAGTGTCTCATTCAGGTTGCATACGCGATTGGAGTTGCCGAACCGGTCTCCATCCATGTTCAGACGTTTGGAACCGGGGTTATGCCCGATCACGAACTTGGAAAGATCCTGAAGAAAGAAATCAATATGACCCCTCGCGGGATCATCAAGCGACTGAAGCTCCTTCGGCCGATCTACCGGGAGACCGCGGCTTATGGGCACTTTGGACGCACCGAAAACGGTTTCACATGGGAAAAGACCGATCTGGTCAAGATGTTGCGCAAAGTGGCAAAATAGACTTGTACTATAATCGACAGAAGTTCAACGAAGGACGAGAAGAAGTACATGAACGAGAAAAAAGGAGTCTATAAGGTCAACGACCTTTCCCTCGCAAAGGACGGACGGTTGAAAATTGAATGGGCAGAATCCCGGATGCCGGTCTTGATGGCGTTGAGAGCAAAGTACCGGAAAACGAAGCCCCTCAAAGGATATCGCATTGCCGGATGCCTGCATGTCACAAAGGAAACAGCGGTCCTTGTTCGAACCTTCGTCGATGCAGGAGCACGGGTGAGCTGGAGTGGTTGCAATCCTCTCTCCACCCAGGATGACATCGCTGCAGCGCTTGCCGCCGACGGCGTCTCCATCTTCGCCTGGCATGGGATGAATGTCAAGGATTTCTACTGGTGTATCGAGGAAACTTTGAAAATCAAACCCAACCTGACTCTCGACGACGGGGCAGACTTGATCTTTACCGTTCACAACAAGCATCCGGAGATGGCCGGCACAACGATCTTCGGCGGCACAGAAGAGACCACAACAGGGGTGCAGCGTCTGCGCGCCATGGCTGAGGCCGGAGCGTTGAGATATCCCGTGATTGCCGTCAATGATGCCGAAACAAAATGGGATTTTGATAACGTCTATGGCACCGGCCAGTCAACGCTGGACGGCATCCTTCGCGCAACGAGCGTTCTCCTCGCGGGTAAGAACGTTGTCGTCGCCGGTTTCGGCCACTGTGGACGGGGTGTTGCCCTTCGCGCAAAAGGGCTGGGTGCAAACGTCATCATCACAGAGGTGAAACCCACCGCGGCGCTCAAAGCGTTGCTGGAGGGATTTCAGGTGATGTCGATGAATGAAGCGGCAAAAATCGGTGATTTGTTCATCACTGCCACTGGTGTAAAGGATATCATTGTGGATCGGCATTTCAAGCTGATGAAAGACGGCGCGATTGTCTGCAATACCGGTCATTACGATTGCGAAGTGAATATTGCTGATCTCAAGAAACGTTCGAAATCTGTACGGACTGTTCGTCCAAATAACGAAGAATATGTCCTTTCCGGCGGGCGGCGCATCTATCTGCTGGCCCAGGGCCGACTCGTAAACCTTGCGGCGGCGGAAGGCCATCCTTCCGAAGTCATGGATATGTCCTTTGCCAATCAGTTCATGTCACAGCTTCGGCTCGTCGCTCTCCACAAGAAAGCAGGGCTTCTGGAGAACAAAGTATACGACATTCCGGTCGAACAGGATCAGGAAATTGCCCGCGTGAAATTGGAGACGATGGGATTGACCATCGACAAGCTCACACCGGATCAGATCAAGTACATGACTGACTATTCGGCCGGCACGTAGTCATGTGTGGAACAAATTCCTTCAGACGCGCACTCATCGTGTGACGTTGCGCTCTGCAGGAGTGTAACCGGCCCCTTCTCTCGTGGAGTATTCGTTGGTGAAGCGAGACACTGCATCCCATTCACCCGGACGACAAAGAAGCCCACTCTTTACCCGGATGGGCAGATTCTTCCGGAGGAATCCCGATCACTATTACCTCTCCTCCGAAGAATTTCAGCATACAATCGATTCGGTTGTCGATCTCGATCAACTTGTCGATAGCTTCTGTGTAAAACTTCGGGAGGCCTTCGGTGCACGAACGATCTATCTTGTTCTCTACGAACCGATCACCAATCGTTATGTGGGGAGAGCCGGACGAGGGCTCTATCATGAGGTAATATCCGAATTCAATTTTGCCCGGTCGGATAATCTAATCAGGTGGCTGAGTGTAAACAAGACTCCCCTCCGACTCACAAAACAACCGGAAGTTGTGAAATATCTGACGCCGCAGGAACAGGAGCTCCTTGCGAAGGTCCGGATCACTCTTGTGCTCCCCCTGGTTGTAGTGAATCGCTTGACAGGCGCTCTCTTTTTCTCGACAAGGGAGAACGGATCAGAGTTCACCGATAGAGAAACCGATAGGCTCGTATTCTACGCCAATCAGGGGGCTCGGGCGCTCGAATACGCATTGTCAAGCAGATACCAGGAAGAACGGCTCAAGCGGCTTTTCCATGCCGACAAACTCGCAACGATCGGTGAACTTGCCGCCGGCGTTGCTCACGAGATTCGCAACCCGCTGACGAGCATCCGCAGCGCAATCCAGTATCTTCAGAAGGAACTGACCGAAGAGAGAAAAGCTCTCGCACACGGCGTCCTCGCAGAAGTCGATCGAATCAACGAGATCGTCAAAGCGCTTCTATCATTCAGCCGCACTTCTGAGCTGCAAATGAACGCCGTTAGCCCGCATGCCCTGCTCGACCAGACGATAGTGCTGCTCGAATCTGAACTTCGAAAACACGATATCATCGTCCGGAAACAGTACGGATCCTCAGAGATCATCTTGTGGGCCGATCAATCCCAGTTGAAGCAACTCTTCCTGAATATCTTCTTGAACGGCATTCAGGCAATGTCGTCGGGAGGAACGCTGACAATCTCGACAGGAGAAGATGAACCCGTGAAGTTCGTTCGAGGGGAGCAGGCGTACGCTTGGATCAAAATTGAAGATACCGGATGCGGAATTCCCGCCTCAGATCTCCCACGAGTGTTCGATCCGTTTTTCACAACGAAGGAAAGCGGCACAGGGCTTGGCCTCTCAATTTCCTACGGGATCGTCAGTCGGCACGGAGGGGAAATCGAGATCCAGAGCCGGGTGGAGGGCGTGGCAAGAGGAACAGCTGTCCTCATTCGACTCCCCAAGAATGTGCATGCGCCACATCCCATCGGTTCATCAATCGTTGGAGGTGATCATTGACGCACGGAAGGATTCTTGTTGTTGATGATGAGGAGAGAATTCGCTCGATCATCCTGACAGTGTTGCGGGAAGAGGGATACGAAGTGGAAACTGCGGCAGATGGAGCCGAAGGAATCGAACGGCTAAACCAGTTCAATCCTCAGGTGGTCATTGCAGATCTTCAAATGCCCCGAATGGACGGGATAGAGATGACCGTGCGAATGAGAGAGCGATCGCCGCACATCGTCGGCGTTATTTTAACCGCCCATGGTACGATCCAGTCGGCAGTTCAGGCCGTCAAGCAGGGCGTTTACGATTACTTGACGAAGCCGTTCGACAATGATCATCTGCTGCATGTTGTCCGGCGTGCACTCGATGTCCACTTCCTGACGGCTGAGGTGGATCAGTTGAAGTCCGAGTTGGGAAAGAAATTCGGATTGGTTTCCATCATCGGAGAAAGTCCTCTGATGCAGCATGTCCGCGAACAGATCCGGCGAATCGCCGAAGCCGACGCGACTGTGCTTATCGAGGGGGAAAGCGGAACCGGAAAGGAACTTGTTGCCCACGCGATCCACGCTGAAGGGAAACGCAGGAACGGACCGTTTGTCATCGTCGACTGCGGGGCAATCCCATCGTCGCTCATAGAAAGCGAGTTCTTCGGTCACGAAAAAGGGGCGTTCACTGATGCACGGGAGCGGCGGATCGGAAAATTTGAACATGCACACGGCGGCTCGATCTTCCTCGATGAAGTCAGCGAGCTTCCAGTTGAGGCTCAAACCAAGCTGCTTCGCGTGTTACAGGAAAAGGAATTTACTCGTGTCGGCGGTAATGTGCCCCTGAAGGTCGACGTACGAATCATCGCAGCAACAAACAAAAACCTTGAGAACCATGTGAAGGAAAAAAAATTCCGGGAAGATCTATACTTTCGCCTGAATGTTCTGCAACTTTATATCCCTCCCTTGCGCGAACATAGAGAGGATATTTCCCTCTACGTTCAACACTTTCTAAAAAAGCATAAGGAGACGTTTGGGAAACAGGTAACAAGTATTTCCGATGAAGCCTTAGAGTCGCTGAAGATTCGTGAATGGAAGGGAAACATTCGAGAACTGGAAAACGTCGTGCAAAAAGCAATGTTGAGTGTCGATGGAGCGTGTATCGAGACTTCCAATTTCGAATCTCTCGAAAAGACAGGCAGAATTACTATTCTTTCCAATAAGCGCGAGGAAGGTCTAGAACCCTATATAAAATCGCTCACCGAACAAGCCGAGAGGCAGATAATCCTTGATGCCCTTAACGAGACGAACTGGAATCGAACCGAAGCTGCCGCGAAACTAAAAATCAGCAGGAAGACGTTGTTCAACAAAATGCAGCAATATGGGATTACCGGTTAGGCCAGTATGTTGAACGCAACGTGACAATATCCCGGTGTGTTTAGATTCATAAACCTTCCGAATAGAGACCGCCTGACGGGCAATATGCTTTTCCTTGCGTAGTTCCCTTCCAGCAACCGTGTGTAATCCCCTTCCCTCAACTGGGTAGCCAGTTCCCCACGAGGGGTATCGAAATTCCCCAAATCGAATCATCAATCGCATTCGAGCATACGGCATAATACTTGCCATGTGGAGAGGAGAGCAACGCATCGAACCAAGTGAACCTTTCATGAAGGAGCACTCACCCATCATGATCCAAGCCATCGATCTCACAAAACGCTACGAAGATGACCTGCTCGCGCTCGATCATCTGAATCTCAACATCCAGCCTGGACAGATCTACTGTCTGTTAGGTGCAAACGGTGCTGGTAAAACAACTGCTATCAATTTGTTTTTCAATTTCATCGAGCCCACAAGCGGCACGGCGAAGATCAACGGTTACGATTGCGCAAAAGAGCCGCTTGAGGCAAAAAAATATGCGGCGTATGTTTCGGAAAACGTGATGCTCTACGGTAATTTCACAGCACGGCAGAATCTGGACTTCTTCACAAAGCTTACGGGAAAGAAGCACTTGAAGAAAGAGGACTACCACATGATCATGCGTCATGTGGGATTGCCGGAATGGTGTTTCGAGAAACGGGTGAAGACATTCTCGAAAGGCATGCGGCAAAAACTTGGTATCGCGATTGCGATGCTCAAGGAGGCGCCAGCGCTCTTACTCGACGAGCCGACATCCGGACTCGATCCGAAAGCCGCTGCTGAGTTTGTTGATCTCTTGATGAAGTTGAGAAACGACGGGAAAGCCATTCTGATGTCGACGCACGACGTCTTCCGAGCAAAGGAAATTGCCGATACCGTCGGTATCATGAAAGAGGGTCTCCTCATCATGGAACGAACGAAACAGGATCTGCAGCATGAGGATTTGGAAAAGCTGTATCTGAAGTATATGCAGGTGAGTTGAGGAGTTTAGCGTTGTTGAGGTCTCCCGGTTCTCACTATTTCGTTGCTGTGTGGGATTCCGGGTGGTGGAGTCACTCCTTTGGAGCGGGACAGATGGGTGGCGGAGAGTCCGTTGTGGATGTAGCGATGACCGGAAGGAGAACCTTGACACAGCGCAGCACAAGACTCTTGCGAAAGGACACTTCATATGATCTGGTCGATAGCACAAAAAGAAATTCTTGAAAACCTCACGACCTATCGCTTTTTTATTCTCACCGCTTTACTCGCGATTCTGATGACCGTAAGCATCATCGTCATGTACGGTGATTATCAGTCACGGCTCGAAAACTACAACCTTCTGCTTCCCGAACAGAATTCACCCAATGTCATTATACCACCCAATCCTCTTTCTATTTTTGCAAAGGGATTGGATTCGAACCTGGGTCGTTTATATGAGATTTCCATACTTGGTATTCAGGTACGCTTGAATCAGCAATCCGTCAACCGCCTATTTGCTCTCTTTACCGTTCCTGACATGCTGTTTATCATTAGAGTCATGCTTGCATTGATTGCTATCCTCTTTACGTTCGATGCAGTCACAGTCGAGAAAGAACAGGGGACGTTAAGGCTGATTCTTGCGAGTGGCGGCCAACGGGCATTTTTCCTGTTCGGAAAATTGATCGGGAGGTTTGCTTTAATCTATGTTCCTTTTGCCCTCCTTGTTCTGGCATATGCAATTGTGGTATCGTTGTTGCCGGATGTGCAAAGTGGAAGCTACTATTGGCAGCGAGTTGGGTTCATTATTGTGACTTCGGTCTTTTATGTGTTTGCGTTTTCCGCGCTTGGGTTGTTCGTCTCATCCCTTGTCCATAGGAGCTCCACAGCGATGATTCTCGGTCTTGCTATCTGGTCGCTGTTTGTCTTCGTGATTCCCAACATGGGAACGACTATTGCCAAAGCAATAAGCGACGTTCCGCCGAGCGAACGCGTCGAGATGCAGAGCCGATTGGCTGCTATTCGTGCTATCTATGAGCGAAGTCAGCGAGAGAGAACTGCGGGGGAAGGACAAGAAGCTTTGCGCATGATACAACAAATTAGGGATGCCAACAGCCAACTTCTTGAATCTTACCGACCCATGTCGAACGAATTGATTCGGATTACAAAGACTACCGCTCGCATTTCCCCTGCAGGTGCGTTAACGTTTCTGTTAACAGATGGGACTAACACTGGACTCTATGAAGAACTTAAACTGAAGGATGCCATCACTCTGCACGTCAATCGAAACTTCAACAGGATCATCGGCCTTGAAAAGGGACCCATTGAGAATTTCGGATATCACCGAGCATCGTTATCGGAAGTACTGTTAGGCTCGGCGTTTACTGACGTGCTAATTCTTGTTCTCTACAGCATTGGATTCATCGGAATGGCTTTGATAGGTTTCTTGCGATATGATCCACGATGAACCTATTCTTCAAAGTCGTCAATTTACGTTTGAAATCAGAAGGTGAATTATGTTAGCCGTTATAATCAGGAAAGAAATTCATGACAATCTTCTGAATGCGCGATTCATTGTTGCCTGTGTTATATCCGTTGTGCTTATCATCTCATCCATCGTTGTGTTAACAAATAACTACAAGGAAGAGCTTCAGGATTACCGGAATCGCGTCACAACCCAAAACGAATTCATCAATGAATTCGGCCACTCGAATCGAGCCACCTGGATGGCGAGAGTGTTCCGAGAGCCCTCCCGATTCCAACCTTTGGTATCGGGTATCGACCGGGAGGCGTTCCAGGAAAACTTTCTCAGCAACCCAGTACCGGTGCTATTTCCAAGGCTTGACTTTGTCACTCTTGTGACGATTATCATGAGTTTGACGGCAATCCTTTTCTCATACAATTCCATCAGCGGCGAACGTGAAGACGGACTCCTGAAGCAAATGCTTTCAGCCTCAATCGCGCGTAGTACAATCCTCCTTGGCAAGTTTATCGGTGGGAACATTAGCCTTCTCACGCCATTCACGATTGGCGTTTTGGCTGGATTGATTTACATGTCTATTGATTCGGTAGTTCAAATTGAGGGCATAGACCTTGGAATTGCTCTTCTGATGTTGCTTGCGTCGTACGCCTACATTGCAGCATTCTATGGTCTTGGACTGCTCTTTTCGGCTCGATCCCTTACATCCAACGCATCGGTCTTGAAGTCGCTCTTTGTCTGGGTGATTCTTGTTTTGGCGCTTCCAAACATCAGTCCGTTTATTGCGGCCCGGGTGTATCGTATTCCATCTGTGACCAAGATTGAGCAAGATGTCTATCGGATTACGAGCGATGAACGCGACCAAATTCTTGGAAAACGAAGGCGAGCATTATTGCAGACAAAATTTTCCGATCTTGTAACAATTTTTACCAGCATGAATCGCGCTGAAATCGGAGAAAAGACTCGAACCGACCCCGCGTTCAAGCAGCGATACGCAGAGTACACAAAGGAATATGATGAGTTGGTTCGTCAGGTCAACAAGGAACAACAAGAGCAGGCCGGAAAAATCCTTGCAACATTTGAAGCGCAGTCAAAATTTCAAGAGAAACTTGCAACAGTCTTCGCTTCCGTTTCTCCCTTCTCTAATTTCATTTTCGTCGCAACAGATTTGACAGAATTAGGAATAGAAGGAGAGAATCGTTGGGAAAAACAAGGGAACGAATATGAGAAAAGATTGCAGGAATACGTGGAGGCACAATACACAATGGAAAAGGCGAAGAACCCTGCCTTCGGCTACAACGATTATCTCGATCTGCGTGACCGTCCACAGTTCCAGTATCAACCGAGATCCGTTGCTGAAAGGGTGAGTTCAGCCTTTCCTCAGTTTGGACTGCTGGTGTTATTCAACCTGCTGTTTTTGGTTGGAGCGTTTGTGAGTTTTTTGAAATATGATGCCAGGTGAAGTTGTATCGGTGGTCGCTTAAAGCATGGAGATTGTCAGTTATCGGTTGTGAGTAGAAGATGGCAGCGGTTATGGTGCGAGAAAGAAGGCTTCGCGCAAACGGACGATACCCATTAGGCCAGCGCGCAAACGAAAAGACCGCTTGGTGCAGCTATATGGCTATCAAGGGAAGATATGTCTGATGCTCAAGATCGGATTGGCGGACAGAATAATTGTGGGGCAATGGTCCTTGGGGAAAGCGCGAGGATACGGGATGCACTCAGGCTAGCCAAGAAAGCAGCTAAAAGTGACATCACGGTTTTGCTTGAAGGGGAAAGTGGAGTGGGAAAAGAGGTGTTTGCCCAGCACATCCATCAGAACAGCAAACGGGCAGATGGACCGTTCTTTCCTGTACATTGTGCTGCCATCCCCGATACGTTGTTTGAGGCGGAGCTGTTTGGATTTGAGCGAGGAGCTTTTACGAACGCTTTTGTGTCGCATAGAGGATACTTTGAGCAGGCAGATGGCGGGACGATTTTCCTTGATGAAATTTCGGAAATCCCGTTGAACTTGCAGGTGAAGTTGCTGCGCGTGCTGGAAGAAAAGCATGTTCTGCGGCTCGGAAGTGAGAAAAGGATTCATGTAGACGTCAGGATCATTGCAGCAAGCCAACACAGACTTCTGTCACTTGTGAAACAAAGGAGGTTCCGAGACGACCTGTATTACCGACTTGCTGTGTGGGTCATTTCTATCCCGCCTTTGCGCGAACGAAAGGAAGACATAGGGCTACTGGCCCAACATTTTTTATCCAAGAACGGTGGTGGCGGATGGGTACTGAGCAACGAAACTCTAACCAAGCTTTGTCGTTATGACTGGCCGGGGAATGTAAGAGAGCTGGAATCAGTGATCCTGCAGGCAGTCCTAATGAGCGATGTCAAAGAGATCATCGGTCCTGAAGATTTGCAGTTCGAGGAAGGAGAGTGGCACTCGTTAGAATCAACGCGGCGAAGAGTAGAACAGGCACTGCGAGAAGCGAAGGGGTGCGTAAAACGGGCCGCCGCAGTGCTTGGAGTCCATCGAAACACAGTCTATAATTTGGTGAAACGGCATCGACTTGATCTGGCGCTTATTCGACTCGAGAAAGAGAAAGTAGACACAGGGGTATCCCCTACCGCTTTCGATGTACAACACGAAGGCCCTCACGCCGGTCCAGGTCAAAGATCGCAGACTCGCCCTCCTGTAGCACGATAAGCTTCGTTGAACGAATGTCGCTCTCATTCATGGCCTTCACCAGCATTCTGAGTGGCAAATCAAGCGAATACGGGTCTTGTTCAAAGGTCCCCCAATGAATCGGAATGAGATATTCCGCCTGCAAATCCTTCGATGCTCTGACCACGTCATAACCAAACATATGCTCTCCGTAGAACGGCCCGATGGGAAGAAGTGCGACGCTGATTGGACCGAAGCGCTCTCGCATCTGGCGAAATCCGGAGAAATAGCGGGTATCGCCTGCGAAGAGCACGCGTGCTGAATCCCCACTGACAATCCAGCCGGCGCACAAATCGTCTTCACTTCGCGCAGTGAGCGGTATCGTAGAACCTCGATGTGAGGCAGGGACACACGTAATGGTGACGCCCTTCAATTGAATTGAATCCCACCAACGCAGTTCACGGACTGATGCACGTTGTTCTTCCCCGAACCATTTTCTCAGACCTTGAGGAACAACAAATATCGGCCCAAACCTCTTCCAGATCTGCTCTATGGAATACGCATCAAGATGGTCAAAATGATTATGGGAGATGACGACTGCATCGATTCGTGGCAGGCTGTCGAGAGGAATCCCCGGGGAAGATAGACGTTTGGAGCCGAAGATTGGATACGATCGCTCGGACCACATCGGATCAGTAATCACCCGTACATCGCCCACCTGGATGATGACGGTCGCGTGCCCTACGAACGTGACAGTCACCGTTGGTCGATCTTCAGTTAACGGTCCCTCATTCTGTTGATGGGAGGTGTGCATGCCGTGTTCCTTCATACCGACTGCACTCAATAGCAGCATAGTGCAGAGAGCTATTCTCCTATGCTCGGTCTGCAACGTGGTTGTCTCGCTCATGTTGATATGGAAAGAACGGTAAAAGCCATCGGCCAAACGCTGCCCGCACCTGAGTTCCTCCTCTTAGCCCCCAAACGACATATATCTTCTCAAGCCTCGTAACCACAGAATTCTCGATATTGTTGCAAGTGAAACAATCCAAAGTCCCTGGATCAAATACGTACCAACAAAGAAAGCCAAGTCGAATGGGCCGCGCCAGAGCAAAACCGAGAGAGGAACTGCGAACACACTCTGGAATGGCATGACCTTCGAGAGGAGACCAATAGGCTCCGGCAGAAGCATCACGGGAACAAGTTGTCCCGACAATAGCATAGAGACGGTAACCACGATATCCCTCAGGCCAAATATCTTGCCTGTCCAAAAGGTCATGGTGCCGATGAGAAACTGGATCAGAAATGCCACAAGAAAACCGTTTGCGAGGGCAACAAGAAAAAAGATTATGTTGAGAGCCCCGGGCCGGGGGATTTGAATGATGAGTACGCATCCAGTGAAGTAGAGTGTGGACACGACGAGCTCTTGAAAGACGTAACTCGATCGTGTTGAGAAAAGAGCAAGAAGATAACTGACAGGACGTGAGAGAAAAACATCGATCCGTCCTCTATTGATGTCCTCCCAGACTATGTAGTTGACAGTCAAAACAGGGTGAATAATTCTCGCAATGAAGTAGACTCCCAGGTAATAGAATAGCACCTGATCAAAACCGAGACCTCCCAGCGATGAAATATATGCGAAGATCGCACGCCAGACAAGGTACAGGACGAAAATATGTAATGGAGGGAAGACTAACCAGGCAGCAAAATTCAACCTGAAGGTAGTCCTTTCTATCCATCCTTGTCGAACGAAGCCCAGGTACTTCCCTATAGGGTGCAGGGCGTTAACCACCGTATGATTCATATCGTTTGACCCCTGCCTTGCTCAAGGAAATGTAGAGGATGAACCAGAAGACTGCCAGCAAGATACCGAGTAGAAAGTAAGTATGACCCGCAGTTGTCTTGCCTAGGAATACCGATGTCGGAATTGTCGAGACGAAACCCACCGGCAGGATCAGAGTAAAGGAGACCCTTGCGGGCAACGGGAAGATATCAAGAGGATATCGCTCTACGGAGCGGAATGTGGAAAAAGCGTGGAGCAGATTGCTGACGTTGTTGAACCAGAAGGTAAGCAAGGAGATACATCCCTCAATTAAGACAATCAACATGCATCCAGCTGCCAAAATCGCAACGCTCAGCACAACGTTGCCGAATGCGGGCGGTGTACCGTAGGTGTTGACGAGTGCCCACAGAATGAAGATACCCGAGAACATCTGCTGAATAAGAGGAAGTAGATGGATCTCCTCGGCGATCAGAGCAAAAATGGGATCAATAGGTCTGCAGAGATACTTGTCAATCTCTCCCTGTAGTACATTTTGGCTGAACCGTGCAAAGCCGAAAAAAAGTTGCGTTATGGCTGTCGCGATCAGCATGATGCAACTGAGTACCGCCAAGTCATAGAATCCCCACGTCCCGAGTGATGTTGCAGAATACTGCACAACGCTCTTCCAGAACACGATGAAGACGATCGTGTTCAGGAGATACTGGAAAATGCCGGCGGCGAAATCCAGTCGGAACGCGTAGAAATCGTGATAGGACATCACGAGAAATCTGCGCAGAAGAACTGCGTGCTTGAGCAGTCGAGAGCGCGGGGATTGTAGGCTATTGTCGTCCATCTGTGTAGATCCTCCGAATGACGAACTCTAGGTTCGGCGGCTGGACGTTCAGGTTGGTGAGCGCACAGCAACGGGTGACCTTCGAGATGAGCGTAGGCACATGGCCGTTTGGTACCTTGAGCTGGATGCTCTGTCCATTCTGATGTGAGAGAGCGTACTCTTGTTTGATACGACTGAAGACCGCGGTGTCGAGTATTTTTGCATAGTCAATGCTAACGATCTTGTATTGCTCAATTTCACGCAGGATCGATATCTTACCATCATACACGATCTGCCCCTTGTTAAGTATGATGACGCGATCGCAAAGGTCCTCTACGTCAAAGGTGTTATGCGTTGTGAGGAAAAGTGTTGTTCCTTCCTCACGGTTGACGCGTCGGAGGAACTCTTTCAGCTGCTGGCGGGCAACGATGTCCAAAGCGACCGTGGGTTCGTCGAGAAAAATAATTCGCGGTTTGTGAAGAAGCGATGCTACGATCTCAATTCGCATGCGCTCTCCGAAGGAGAGCGTTCTTGTCGCTCTGCCCAACAGCGGTGCGATGCCGAGTATATCGCTGAAATACTCTACGCGTTCCTTGAAATCCTTTTCGGGGATTTCGTAGATGTCCCGATACAACTTGAGCGATTCGATCACCGGGATGTTCCACCACAAAAGGCTCTTCTGGGCAAGCACAAGACCTATGTGGTAGGTATATCGATATCTCTCTTTGTGAGGAACGAATCCCATTACTCTGACTTCACCGGCAGAAGGCGTCAGGATTCCCGTGAGAAGCTTAATCGTTGTTGATTTTCCCGCGCCGTTGGGTCCGATGAAACCGACAGATTCCCCCGCCTCGATCGCAAAGGTCAGGTCTTTCACAATGTAGGTCGATTCAAAGCGCCTTCTGAATACTCGTGCCGTCGCTGCCCAAAAGCCTCCTCTGGTGGATGGGGCTGGCATTCGATAACTCTTAGAGAGTTTCGTCACATCAATGATGCCCATAGGTTTGACCTTTTCGATGTCAGAAAAAACGAAGGGGCGGTGCGGAAAGCCGCTCGCAGAAGAAATCGGGTGAGAAAAACCGACCGTTACAGAGCCGCGCGTCTCTATAACATCGTACTCTGTGTAGCGTGCACGACATGTAGTCTGCACATTCATAACAGAGTGTGCCGGAAAAAAACTCTCGGGGTGGGCTCACAAGCCTCCGCAGCTGTTCTGATGCCCAGATCTCTTGGATCGATTGTGTGAGGATATTCCCAACGATCATCTCTGTGAATTCAACGAGCCTGTCGCAAAGGCTCACGTCGCCGTTGGAGGAGATGACAAGTCCATAGATGCCTCCTGGACAGGCCACACACTTTCCGTCTGATCCCAGGGTTGTACGGGGGTCTTTTGTCCGACACTGGCGAAGTTCCAAGGTGTCGCCCGCTTGATGCATTAGGCTCACGAATTGATCCTCGAGCCAGGCGTAGTCCTCAGCCGTAGGAAAAAGGGCGTCAACATGTTTCCACATGCTGCGAATGTAGTTGGACAAGATGATCTTCTTCACACCGAGATGGGCCAGTCGCGCGACCAACTGCGGGATGTGTCGGATGTTAAGTGATGTCACGACCGTGTTGGTCGAAACCGCTAAGCCGACCGCAAGTGCCGTCGTGATGGTGGACGACACCCGTTCGAAATATTGAGGATCCTGGACCAATTGTCTTAGCACTTCCGGCACGTAGTCGTCGATACTTACCTGCAGTTCCCGCAAGCCTGCTTCTGCTAATCCCCTGAGCGTCTGAGCGTTGAGCTGGAGTTTTGTTGACGTTTGGACGAGACCACCGCGGTGAGTAATGAAACGGACAACATCGGCGATGTCCTTGCGAAGGAATGGCTCTCCTCCGCTGAGGAAGAATCCTTTGGTGCCCAACGAAAGCGCTTCGTTAAAGACCGAGAGGATGGATGCGGTTGAGATCTCCGGGCTTTCGTGATCCCAGACAGAAGACGTTTTGATGCAACAGTAGGTGCACTCAAAAGGACACCGCTTTGTTGCCAGCCAAGTGAGAAAAAGGGGGGCATCGGTTCGGCGCACGGCGGTTTCCGGTATGCTGAACACAAATTCCAGAGGATCGTACCGGAAGCACTCCCTTTTCGCAGAGGCGAAGGAGAGAAACATAGCGTGCGCTTTCAGCGTGGCGCGGACAAACGTGTTGGCCATTGTTTCGTCGATCCCGAAGCCGTCGCGCACAAATCGCACGATATCATCCTCCCTCTTGGTTCCATCGCACATCGCCAAGACAGTAGCTTGGAGAGGCGAGAGGAGGCGGGCCTCCTGGAGATCAACCCGGAAAACGGAGGCGCACGTGCTCTCTTTTCTCAAATGCGCGTCAGGGTGAAGAGCCCAGTATGTGTTCGCTTCGGACATTGAGCGCTGCAAAGGCCGAGTTTAGACCGTCGTTGAAAGATCCCCGCTGGACGGCTAGTCCAACGGGGAACCATTACATCTTTGAGGCTATTGGGGCGCCGGGTCGTTGCCGCCAGACCCAAATAGACAACACTTCGAGCACGGCAACGCTTCTTGTTCAAGTCTGAACCGAATGCGGCTGCCAAAATAACCCGTCAGCTGTGCCTTCTCCCGCAACCTCTCAATGAGGATCTTCTCATCCATTTTGTTCACCTCCTTTCTGATGTAGGATACCGGGTTTGAGCACCCTCCGCTCGAAACCCTTTCACCCTTGATACCCGCTATACTCACACGAACGACGGAGCTCCCTTTGGACTGCCCCCAATAGAAATCCGACTCCGTTGCGTCTCCAAAGCTGAACAACATCTAGCCGTTCTCTTGCACAAGCTTAACCTTCAGCCGCTTCCCCGACTCAACATGAAACTGAAATTGTAGTCAGAACTTTTGTGGCTTCTTGTCGTTTTTCAAACAGAATCAACACTTTTTCTCCCCAATTGTCGCACTTGCGCTAACCCCGAGGTTGACCGGTCATTAGAAGTTCCCCGCTGGACGTGTCGTCCAACGGGGAAACATTGCATTTTATTGAAGTAGAGTGAGCACTTGGTCGTTGACGCAGGATCCAAACAGACAACAACACGTGCAAGGCAACGCCTCCTGTTCAAGTCTGAACCGAACGCGGCTGCAAAAATGACCAGTCAGCTGTGCCTTCTCCCGCAGCCCCTCAATAAGGGTCTTCTCCTCCATTTTTTTCATCTCCTCTCTGGTGTTTAGTAATGGGCCCGAGCACGCTCCGCTCGAACCCTCTTCACGCGCATTCCCCGATCTGTTGCCCCGAACGAAGGAGTCTCCTTCAGATCGCACCCAGGAGACACTCTGGGCCGGGCGAATAAACTTTTTGGTGCAGGTTGAAGGCTTCGAAAAAACAGCGATTCCTCAGATTGCAGACCTGAAATTTTTCGCAATCATAGCATGTTGTTCCACGGAATTTCTCGGGATCCAATACAATGAACTCATCCCACTTTGGCGCCTTCCAGACCTCAGAGACACTATGGCGTTGGAGATCGCCGATGAAGAAGTCGACACCACGTACAGCTTTGTCGCATCGTACGGCTGCGCCGTTCGGGAGAATGATCAACAGTGTAACACCGCCGGGGCAAATCACAATATCCTCATTGCCGATGAAGTTCCTCAAGTTCCGACTGTCCACGAACAAGCGCATTGCTCCTTGCGCCGATGCGTTGAGCCCATCGACGGTCGTTTCAATGCCCTCGATCTGGGATTTGGACAGGGAAGGAAGTGCGGCAACTCGTTGGGTATTGTCCCTGTAGATGGTGAAATTGATTCGTGAAATTCCAAGGTCACGCGCGCTGCTCACATACAAATCGAGATCCTCATAGTTGTACGATGTAATGACTGGTGAAAGTACAACCTCGATTCCGTGCTGCACGAACAAGCGGAGACTGGATATCAGTTCTTCACACGATCCCTTCGTGCCGGTCAACTTATCCGCCACCCTTGAATTGAAGGAATCCAGGCTCACAAAGATCTCTTTCAGTCCCATCGAGGCGAGCCGCGCAACATCGGACGGCGAGAAGGAGAGCTTCGTGAAGACCACAGGACGTAGACCGAGCTCGATTATGAACGTGAGGATGTCGTAAATATCCTTCCGTATGAACGGCTCTCCACCTGTAAGGTGGATTTCCGTGGCGCCGAGATCAGATGCTTCTTGAAACAGTGCCTTAATCCTCTCGGTTGAAATGGTGGAGTCAATTGGGTCATCCGATCGCCGTGCGTTTTGGTAGCAGTAGATGCACCGACGTGTGCAGTAGTTTGTCACAACCCATCGCAGCCGAAGAGGGAAGTGGAATCGTCCGTTCTTGAACACCACATCGATACTCCGGTGTGGGCGGTACCCGTCGAGCATATTAAGAAATTCGCTGTAATCACCACGCGGGGCGACGGTGTTGTGATTCATGATGAATTTACGGTAGCAGGTGAAGATGTCGCTGACAATCTCTTCGATGTCCTTCCGGGGAGTTGACGGCAAATCTTGCGTCAGCCTGTCGACCACATCGCCCCGCGTGTGGAGTCCGTCAAACAGACTCAACGCCGCCCCGACAAGCGGATGGATCTCGATAGGATCGTAAGCCCTCCCGATTCGCTCTTTGTTGTAGCAGAAGAATGACCGGCCGTCAGAGTGATAAACACCGACTTTCTCGCTGAGCGAAAGACCTACTGACGACGATGGCATAGGAGCCGCTGCCTCCATGCAAAGTTCACGAACAGACGAATGATTGCGGTGATATTAAAAGTGGACAATATGCATCGGGAGCGAAGATCGTGCCATGCCGTTTCAGCCCCGAAAGGTAACACCGGCCGCGTATCGAATTGCAATGGGAATAGCGCTCGCAGCCGAAGCAGACACTCCCTTTGAACAGTTCCTGAGGTGGATCATTGAGGATGTGCAGCCGGTCGCTGTTCCAGACCTCCTGTAGCGACTGCGTTTTCAGATCTCCCACAAGAAGTTCGTCGGCCTCCGAGTGCTCGCAGCGCGTGACCCTTCCATCCGGGAGAAACGTGAGTCCCCGCATTCCCTCGACGCAACCGAAATCCAGGCCCTTCGCGGACTCCGATTCCAGATATGTTCGTCGCTCTTCATCCTTTTCTCTGATGCTGATTCCATACCGTTGTTCCAGCACCATGGCTTGGCAGCGTGCTTTTTCCCGTTCTTCTGGAGAGAAGAGGAAGTCCTCTCTATGTCTTCCGTCCGACTTCTCGTAGAAGCTGTAAATGACCTTTCTGACTCCAAGGTGGCTTGCGAGGGCGATAAGCTGTTCGAAATCACCAATATTGAAGCTGCCCAGGGTTGGTCTGAGAATTGGCTCGATGCCGGAGTTTCGTGCCCGCTTGATTGTTCTCGTCATCATCATGAACGAGCCGGGTGTTCTGGTCAGCCAATCGACAAGAGCTGGTTGGGAGGAGTCAAGACTTATGTGAAGCTCTTTGAGACCTGCATGTGCCAGCGTCCGCGAGTCAGAATCGCTCACCTCATGTTTGGTCAGGATGACGATGTCGAAGTCGGCGCGCGCAAGATGGCAAAGAATGTGAACCATGTCTTTTCTAATAAAGGGTTCACCACCTTGCAGGAATACTTTGGTGACACCAAGGGTAACCGCTTCGTCAAACAGGGCGAGGACCCTTTCCTGAGAAAGTGTGCTGTCGTGTGAGATTTTGGACTTTCGGTATCGCGGGTTCTTGAAGCAGTAGCGACATCTCTTGTCGCACTCGTTGGTGACGATCCACGTGAGGGCGACTGGTGCTGCTTCTCTCGGTAAGGGGTACTCATCGATTTCAACGTCGAAAAAGGCTGTTGGATCGTACCGGATCGGTACGTGAGAGTGCTCGTCTTCAGTCCGGTTGGTCAGGAATCTTCGATACCTTCCGACGACGTAGTTTACCATCGCAGGAGAATCAGTGAAGACCTCACCGAACACTGCAGAGAAGATCGAGATAACTTCTTCGGTGCTGCGCTTTCCGTCAAAGAGTGAGAGTATCACCGCTTGCCACGAACGAAGGGGGAAGCAAAGCCTTTCTCCTTCTGGCAACTGGCATTCTAGGACGACAGTCCGACCGTCCCGATGCAACTGTGTTTGTGGGCCTAATACGAGCGACATCGCTGGTTCGATGAATGCTTACCACGAAAATGCTGATGGTTACCACTCACCATCGGTCCCGTGAATTGCCTGATCAACGGATGAAGACCCTCCGAACACTTTGTACCATCCTCGTCAAGATTCCCTTATTTGAGTATCCTTGCAAAAGTCCTTCACAAAACTCGCAAAAGGGTGCGCAACCTTTGTGCCTCCCTTAGCGGCTTACTTTTTGGCATGAATTTGAAGTTTTCAACACCAGGGGGACGGATACCGACGACATGCATTGGGCACGAATGTACAAGTATGTTGGCGACACTTGCTATGTATGCGTCGCCTCTTTGACTGTGCATGCCCAGTGCGTTCTTGTGCATCTTACTTCTCGCGATGGGGTAAGCAATTACCCATCTCATATTAAGATGCTGAAGAAATGCTGGAAATTTACACTTTGTTCATTGGTACAAGTCTTGACTGCTTAATGCTTGATCCACAATGAACATCAATCTCCTTTTTCTATCGGTACTCTCCCTGCAAGTAGCAGCGGCACAGCAGCCGTATTTCTACAACCCCAACGACGAGCGCTTCAAGTCACTTTACTTAGAGAAAGTTCAGAGCGACTATCGAGTTCAAAAAGAGGAGTTTACGCGCCAGCAACGGTTGCATCAAGGGGAGTTGATCTCTGACAAGGAATATCGGGAATCCGAGGCCCGGTTTAAGGCTGCACAGATTACTTACCAGCAAGCCATTCTTTCGCTCGCCTTTGAACAGCCACACATTACGATTGATAAGGCGATCAAGTATCAATCGAACGATGGACGAAAAAAGGTCAGACTGACACTACGAAATACGACAGGGGGTTTGATCGAAGGCAAGAAGATCGAGTTAGAAGAATTTGAAGGCATCCGGACGGATCAGATTTCCAATGTGTACGTCTCACTCCTCAACGATCAGAAGGCAATCATCAGTCAGCCGTACGAAGCAAAGATCCCATCCATGCCCTACAACCAGCCGATATCGGTTAGTTTCTTGTTGTTGCAGGACATAGACAACGTAACTGTCAAGACGGTGTATGGGGACAAGTCCGAGGAAAAGAAAATCTTCCTGCAAATGGACGAAAGCGCAGACAGGGTGCTGATCACCTCCGAACAGTTTTCTCAGGAAGCCGATCTTGCCACACGCGCAACATACAATTTAACTTTGGAGCTATTCTCAAACACGGACAACATCTACAAGCTTGAGGTGTTCAACCTTCCGAGTCAGATCACGTACGATTTTGTTGAGGCTCAAACCGGTGCACGGCTTTCTCAGGTGAAGTTCTCGCAAGATGTCAACACGCGGAAGCTTGCCCTCGCTGTGTATCTTCCCGATCGGTATGATACTACTTCGTTTGCCATCGACAAGCCTATGAGTTTCTTTGCGGCAGCAATTCCGCGATCGCAGATAGAACATTTCATCGACAAAGAAAGGACGTATGCTGCTGAGGAGCTTGAAAAAGCGAACGTGAGCTATATGAGGTTAGAGCTTGTCCCCCGCGGTATCGGCCGCCTCCAGGTGCGCGCCTCCAATTTCTATCAGGAGCTCAAGCCCGGAGAGAGCGTGCAAATGAATCTCACGGTCTACAATGACGGGACGCGGCGGCTCGACAACATCAAAGTGCGCGCTGATGCGCCCCTGAACTGGGTTTCTTCCGTGGTTCCGGATCTCATCCCGTCCCTGCTCCCGGGCAAGGAGGAGATGATCTCTGTGACGATCAATCCCCCCGCAGACGTCAACGTTGGCGACTACGAGGCGACAATCAAGACCGAATCGTTTGCCGCAAACCGGAAGGTGGAATCGGAGGATAAGAAGATCCGGATTCATATTGCCGCCGGAGCAAATATCCTTGGAACCGCAATCCTGATTATGCTCCTCGTGGGCATACTGGTTGGAGTCGTGGTCTTTGGCGTGCGCCTGAGCCGAAAGTAGAACACACTGCCAAGCTTCCTTATAGATTTTGTTCTTCCCGATTCTTTTTGCATTTCGAACAAAAACTCGATAAACTCGTGAGCGCATGACAGGATCTCGCCGGAGTATCCGAATATCCCAGTATCTCTCTCCTTCAATCATGCGCAACTTAAGGCCGCGAACCATCACGCGGTCCATTCCTCAGATCACAAACTAGAACTCATTGATACACATAGGATCATAAACCACAAAGGAATGATAATCTTATGGCACACGTAACTGAATCGGGAAAGAAGCTCGTCACCGTCATACCGGGGGATGGCATTGGACCTGAGGTCGTCAATGCGGCACGGAAAATCATTGAGGCAACCGGTGTCGCCATTGAGTGGGAAGAGCGAGAGGCGGGTGCAAGCGTTTTCAAGAAGGGCCTAGAGTCCGGTGTACCGGTTGAGACCATCAAGTCGATCCACAAGACACGTGTCGCGTTGAAGGGACCTCTGGAGACACCTGTCGGATTTGGCGAAAAGAGCGCGAATGTCACACTGCGGAAGTTGTTCGAGACCTATGCCAATGTCCGACCCGTTCGTGAGCTTCCGGGCGTAACCACCCCTTATTCAGGGCGAGGGATCGATCTCGTCGTCGTCCGTGAAAACGTCGAAGATTTGTATGCGGGGATCGAGCATATGCAGACTCCCGGAGTCGCACAATGTCTGAAACTCATTTCGCACAAAGGATCTGAAAAGATCGTTCGCTTTGCCTACGAATTCGCCCGCTCCGAGGGACGAAAGCGCGTCCATTGTGCGACGAAGTCAAACATCATGAAGATGACCGAGGGGGCGCTCAAGCGTGCCTTCGAGTCCGTTGCAAAGGAATACCCTGATATCGAATCTCAGCACATTATCATCGACAATTGCGCGCATCAATTGGTCAAACGGCCCGAGCAGTTCGATGTGATCGTGACAACAAACATGAACGGTGATATCATCAGTGATCTGACCTCTGCGCTCATTGGCGGACTCGGATTTGCCCCCTCAGCAAATATCGGTTCAGAGGTGGCAATCTTCGAGGCCGTGCATGGTTCAGCACCAAAGTATGCGGGGAAGAATGTCATCAATCCCTCGGCGCTCCTCGGTTCGGCAATCATGATGCTCCGCCATCTCGGGGAGTTTGAAGCGGCAGCAGCGATTGAGCATGCGTTCCTTGTCACACTGGAGGAAGGAAAAGTACGGACAGGGGATGTCGTCGGTTACGACAAGTGCACTCCGACCACGGAGTATACTGATGCCCTGATCGCGAATCTTGGGAAGAAATCAGCAACGTGGCAGGTGCGTGCGTATAAACCGATCAAGCTCCCACAGGTGACAAAGGAGCTCGATTTCGTCCGACCGTCATCACGGCGGGTGCTGGGGGTCGATGTGTTCGTAGAATCTCCTCTCCTCCCCGAGGTGCTCGGGAAGAGTCTTGAGGAGATATCCGCCCCGACTCCTCTGAAGCTGAAGATGATTTCGAATCGGGGTACGAAAGTGTATCCTTCGACCGGCGCAATGACAGATTGCGTCGATCACCATCGTTGCCGCTTCATCCTGCGCGAGGAGCAGGGTGAACTCAACGATGAGCAGCTTCTCGATCTCGTGACGCGCATCTCCGGAAAATACCGCTGGATGCACATCGAGAAGCTCCAGATGTTTGATGGCCAACCGGGATTTACAAAGGCTCAGGGGGAAGATTAGAGGTTCGCTAGTGTTGCGTGTCAGAAATACGTTAAAAAATGGAACCGCTAATCTACGCGAATTGGCGCGAATATGTTTTCAAAAACACTTTAATTCGCGTGGATTCGCGCGAATTCGCGGTTAAATCTTCTCTGCGACTTATTTCATGTATTTCTGGCACAGCACACTAGAACGATACTTCTTAACTTGAAAGTTTGCCCGTGCTGTCGGGACTTTCGTCCCGACAGCACCTCATGTATCCCCTGATACGTCCGCATTGTCGTGATCGGAGGAAGTACTTGACAGCACTTAGACAACCAAGATCACACCCAGTCTCCCCTCACCGTCGGATAAATCCGACGACTCCTTAGAGGGGGAGTCTCAAACCCTACCCCGAAGGTGTCCTGCGGACGGGTTTCGCACAGCACAATGTAGATGCCACAAACACTAACAGGTGAGGCCATTTACAGCTATCTCAGTTTCGTTTTTGAATCTCTTCGAGAGTGGTCGCCTCGGTGAACTGCACCTCCTCAAATTCGGCGAAGTGCTTGTAGCCGCAATCAATCTTCTGATTCTCGCTTATCAGTCGTTTTGTCTTGTCAAGCGTTGATTTGGTTTCAGCGACAAGGTAGAGCCGCTTTTCACACTTGAGCATCAACGCCCAGTCGGGCCTGTAATTTCCGATGGGAGTTCTTATGACGAACCATCGCGGCAGCTTGAGAAAGAACTCCACATCGTCGCTGGTATCGCACGCCTCTGCAAATGTGCGCTCGGTTTGAGAGAGCGAATCGATCTCGATATGATCGTACAGAGATTTGTCCTGATTTTTCACTTTGTAGAGGTTATCAAGATACTCCTCGATCTCCTTCATTTCGAACAACCTCATTTCGTAGGACTCACCGGCGATTTTCTGGTATTTCACCCCGTCAACCATTAGAGAGTTCATGATGGTTTGAATCTCATGGACAACGTTGTCCAGAAACAATTGCGGGTTCTTCAGGCAATCGGAGAGTTTTCCGGATTCTTCCAGAATCCTGACTATCGTCGAACGTGTAAGCTCTGTTCTGCTTTGGATATAACCGATGATATCGGGAACGAAGATTGTCGGGTTCTCGATTTCATAGGCTCTGACCGATTTCGTTTCTCCTCGAACGCCGTGAGTGTCCATGACCACTTCCGTACGTTGTGCAATGATCCTCGGCGCGGCAACGGCGGGCATCTTTCGGACGTTCTTTGCCGCTTCTTTGATGAGATCGATGGTGGCGTACTCAACTCGGTAAGTCGTTTTCTGATGTATCTTTTCCCATAACGCTCTAAACCGTTCGTCGGTATCGTACCCTTTCTTCAATTTCACGGAGACTTTGTCGGGCTTCTTCTTGATCCTGCCTTCGAACTTTTCGCCGGTCTCTTCTTCAATCTCTTTTTGAAGTTGCTTTGCAAAGTCTTCATAGCTCTCATTCGCAACCACGGTGAGCCGATTAATGGATCTATCGAAGACTCGATTCCCGTCGACATTGACGGCTAGTCGTAGCCCACGACCAATCTCCTGTCGTTTTTTTAGCTCCGATTTGGTTTCATTAAGCGTGCAGAGCTGGAAGACATTCGGATTATCCCATCCTTCACGAAGGGCCGAATGACTGAAAATGAATCGTAATGGTTCATTCGGATCGAGAAGCCGTTCTTTGTCTTTCATGATGAGAGTATAGGCATCGGCATCATCTTCCGACGCTCGTCCCTCACGGGAATCTTTGTAGGCCCCTTTCTTGTCCTGAGCGAAATATCCATTATGGATTTTTTCGATCTCGCCAGGAAAGAGACCACGATATTCCGGTTTTGCGGCGTATTCCGCAACGATCTGCTCAAACCACTGTGCGAACTTTCCTTTGTTGACACCGGTTTCCGTGTATTCACGATAGTTCTTCACTTTGTCGATAAAGAACAGAGAAAGAACCTTTATCCCTTGTTCCTTAAGACGGGCCTCTTTTTTGAAATGCTCTTCGACCGTTTTGCGAATCTGCACCTTCATCACATCGTCCTGAAGACCCCCCTGCGTTGCGCCAACGGTAAGTCGGCGACCGTTGGCGAATTCCACAAACCGATCTTCAGCATCGATTTCGTTGATAACATATCCCTCGCGATATATTTCCCGATGGTTCGACAACTCAAAAAGATCGTCCCCGTTTTTTGCGGTCACCGTCTTCCGGATGATCGCATCTGCCCCGACATAATCGATGGTCAGTTTGGTGGATAGTCTTGTTTTCTGAGCTTTGACCGATTCAACCCGGATGTACGGCTGATTGAAACTGTTCTCGCTCATCACGGAATCAACTTCGATTTGCTTGACGAGACCGAGATCGTAGGCCTTGACCGGACTGAGCTTATGAACAAGATTGTATGCGTTGGTATGAGTGGCTGAATAACGGAGCGTACAGGCAGGATTGAGGTTTTCAATTGCCTTCCGCCTGATCTCGGTCTCCATGTTCTGCGGCTCATCGACGATAACAATGGGATTAGTGTACTGCAGAAACTCGATAGGCCGTTTGCCGGTCAACTTGTCGTTCGTTTTGTTGATGACATTCTCATCCTTGGCAAAGGAATCGATGTTGATCACAAGAACTTGAATAGTGTTGCCTGTCGCGAATCAGCGAAGGAGGGAGACGTTCTTTGAATCGTACACGCTGTATGTGAGAGGAACTTTGTTGTAGATGCTCTGCAAATGCTCGTGGGTGATTTGGAGATTCTTCAGCACCCCCTCGCGGATGGCAATGCTCGGCACCACGATAACAAACTTCTTAAAGCCGTACGTTTTGTTCAGTTCGTAGATCGTGCGGAGATAGACATAGGTCTTGCCGGTTCCGGTCTCCATTTCAACAGAAAAATGCATTCCCTGAAGCTCTTTCGATTCTTCAAGCCCGTTTCTTTTTTGAATCTTCTGGATGTTGGCGAGGATTTCCGTTTGAATGAGTCTGACAGCGTTTCCCACACCGTTCTCCGTGAAGTTGAGACTCGTATTGGTTTGCTGGAGGGAGAATTCATAATCGCCGGTGTTGAGCGGCTGGCCTTCGAAGATCTCGACCACCGACTGGATTGCTTGAAGTTGGTATTCCTGATTGGATTCGAATTGGAGTTTCATCTTGTCTCGGAGTATGATTCATTGCCACAGCCGACTGGATCAGCTGTAGTAGGTGTTTCTCGCCAAATTCGTTTTGAAATTTCTGCTGGCCCGCATATACTGCCACGACCTTCAGGTCGTGGCGGTTCGAAAACCTAGAAAACTAACTGGACTTTAGTCCATCAGCCGAGAAGCCATAGTTGTGCAATAGTGCTTGATACTCTTCTGCAAAGCTCTTTTTCCTATGATGCTCTTCCTGCCCGCTAATATATCCTCGCACCTTATTCACCATTGATTCACTCACAGACACGGCGAAATATTCATCCTGCCATTCGAACTTCTTTCGTAAGAGAGATTGATGATTGATCCAGTGAGAAGACTCCCCCTTGAGAAGTTGTGCAACCTTAGCTATCGTCTGATCCGAACCAAGTGAAATAAGAGTGTGCACGTGATCAACGTAGCCACCAATTGTGTCAAGATAGATGTTCTTCTCTTTTGCATTCGATTTGATGTGATCCAAAACCTTGGAGCGAATCTGCGGATGAAGCATCGGCTCGCGGTTCTTTGTGGGTAACTACTCAGCGTAATTGAACGCAGGGGTAAACGGATTGCCAGCAAATGCGCGCACTAATGCATCGAACGCGGAGAGACCGTTCTTGCGGGCCTGCCCA
>Ga0208244_100358_pt1 | contig 48800 bp, 50 predicted proteins | sample SubbioCR12Aug_5A_FD_184828 | JGI IMG/M metagenome (GOLD analysis project Ga0208244, IMG submission 184828) | Serpentinite rock and fluid subsurface biosphere microbial communities from McLaughlin Reserve, California, USA - CR12Aug_5A (SPAdes) | ecosystem: Environmental > Terrestrial > Deep... | reverse complement strand
CAGCTTTTAGCCTTTGTTGCTTAATCTTCTTTTTCATGAACACCTCCTTAAATATGAAATGGGTGTTCATGATATAACGGGCTGTGGCTATTCGATTGTCAAAGAACGTTTTTCCACGATGTCCTGAGCATTAAATTTGTCCACGATGTCGTGAACGTTATCAGTTAAATGCTAATTGAACATTTTGCATTGATCACTTCTTTAAAGTTCTTCAGGGGTAAAGGCAACGACTTCATCGATCTTTGTGGCATTCAATAATACCATTACCAGCCGGTCCACTCCCAGGGCGATTCCTGCAGAGGGTGGCATCTCTTCAAGTTCAGTTAAAAACTTTTCAGGCATCGGATAAATCTCTCTCCCCAGCGATTGGCGGGTCTCCATCTCTGACAGGAAGACCTTCCGTTGTTCTCCCACATCGGTCAATTCGGAAAAGGCATTGGCTATCTCCAATCCTCCCAGATAGAGCTCAAAGCGTTCTGCTACGGTGGGGTTTTCCTTTTTCAAGCGCGCCAGGGACCTGCGTTCATAAGGATATTCATAAAGAATGACAGGGTTTACGATTCCGAGTCCGGGTTCGATATCCCGAACCATGACCTCATCGAAAAGATCCTGGTTTAGCGCCTCTTTCGCTGATATCTTTGTAAAGCGACGAAACGCCTCTTCAACAGTCATTCTCTCCCAGGGTGATGCGAGATGAATCCTCTGGCCGCGATAAGTCACCCTTTCCCCGAGTCCGATTTCAATCGCCAGGCTTTGAATCAATTCTTCACACTCATCCATGAGAACCAGATAGTCGCTCCTCACCCGATACCATTCGAGAAGGGTAAACTCAGGGATGTGTTGGCTTCCCCTCTCCCCTTCCCTCCAGCAACGGCAGATCTGAAAGATCTTCTCATATCCTGCGGCAAGCATCCGTTTCATGCAGAGTTCCGGAGAGGCGTGAAGAAACCATTGGCCTGAGGGGACTGCGTTGATATGCGATTCAGGGGCAGGAGCGGGAATGCGGTAGGGGGTCTCCATTTCGATGTACCCCCTCTCGTTGAAGAATTGCCTGATCTTCTGTATGATTCTTGCCCTCTGGTGGAGGGCGTTCTTTCGCCTGGCCAATGGCCAGTTTTTCATCACAGCCCTATTCCTTCACCCGGGTTGAATATTCGCCGTTACGGGTATCAATCGTGATCAACTCGCCCTCCTGAACGAAGGGAGGAATACGCAGTTCATATCCTGTCTCAACGGTAGCGGGTTTGTAATCCGCCTTGGAGGTATCGCCTTTAACCCACATCTCCGTCTTGATCACCCTGAGATTGACAAAATTAGGGAGATCCACGCCGATCGCCTTCTCCCTGAACATCAATACTTTCACATTCAAGTTGTCAATGAGATAATTTTTTGAATCTCCCAGTGCATCTTCATTGATGATGATCTGCTCATAGGTCTGATTGTCCATGAAATAGTAATGATCCCCCTCTCTGTAGAGATACTGCATGGGTCTCTCTTCCAATGAGGCGGGCTCAAACGTATCTCCCTCACGATAGGTCCGGTCGATCGTAAATCCGGTGATCATATTTTTCAGTTTGGTCCGGTAAAGGGCCTGGCCCTTGCCCGGTTTTGAGAATTCAAAGGCCGTGACGATGTAGGGGTCATTATCGATTGCGACCTTCAACCCTTTTCTCAAATCCGAAGCAGAATACATAATTCACCCTTCCTTTTTAAAATTCACAAACGGAACGAATGATACCGAACGAAACGAATCAAAAAATAATTCGTGAAAATTCGTCATCATTCGTGTCATTCGTGGTTCAAAAATTATAAAAGAACCGGTTGCGAATCCGCTCAGCCATAAACCTTGCGAGCGATTGAATGGCCGCCGCCTTATTCGATTCGCTGACGAGAATATTGTAGGATGTGCGATACACTCTGCTGTCGGAAAGATCCTTCTCCATCCAGAGGATCTCTCCGGTCTTCTTCCTTAAGGTCAAATCGATGACGACCGTAGTCTGGTATTCCAGGGCGATTCCGGATCGGTCATAGGAGACCGAATAGATCTGAAAGGACTTGATCACTCCTTCCAGAACCGAATCCGCCTCATCCCGTCCTACCACCTTCACCCTTCGGTCCTGAATAAACTCCCTTAAAAAACCCTGTGTGAGAGGAACCTCAATGCCAGGCTCAAAAGTCTGGTTCACAAAAGTGGGAACGGCAATTGAATTGATACCCGGGGGAACATGGGTCTCTTTCCCGACCATCTGGTAACCACAACCGGCCATCAAAACCGCAAAAAAGGTAAGGAATAACTTTTTCCAAAATGCCATATAAGTTTGGACTTCCCTATAAATCCCAATTGGGATGAATTCATGACATGAGGGTTGTCATTCCCGTGAAAACGGGAATCCAGAGAATTTGAACTCCCTGAAACCACTGGATTCCTGCTTGCGCAGGAATGACCCAAAAACATTCGGAATTGGTTATTCCCAAATGATCAGCAAACGATATTGACCAGCTTCTGGGGCACGAGGATTACCCTCTTGATCGTTTTGCCCCCTACCAGCTTTTGAATCCTCTCGCTCTTCAATGCCCAGGCTTTGATCTCTTCCTCTCCATAAGAGGCGGGCACGGTGATGCGGTCTCTCACTTTTCCATTGACCTGGACAACGATCAAAACCTCATCCTCCAGGACCGCCTCCGGATCATAATCAGGCCACGCCCTCTTAATGACGGACTCCTTATTCCCCAAAGCCTCCCAGAGCTCATCGGCAAAGTGAGGAACGAATGGCGAAAGCAGGATGACGGTCGTCTCAATCGCCTCCCTCATCATCCTTCTCGAAATTTCATCATCCCGGTCCTTCATCTCCGAGGCATAGATTTCGTTAACCAGTTCCATGATGGCGCTGATTCCTGTGTTGAAATGGAATCGCTCGATATCCTCCGTCACCTTCTTGATCGTCTTATGAATTTTCTGGCGGAGAGGTTTTGCATCACCCTCCACCGGAGCTCCGAAAGGAAGGGGGGCCACATTCTGTAGCCGGGGAACCTGTTCAAAAAAGAGTCTCCAGACGCGGTTAAGAAAACGGAAGGAGCCATCCACTCCTTGATCGCTCCAGTCCAAATCTTTCTCGGGCGGAGAGGCGAAGAGGCAGAAGATTCTTGCCGTATCCGCGCCGTACTTTTCGACCAGATACTCCGGGTCAACCACATTCCTCTTCGACTTCGACATCTTCTCGAGCCTTCCCACTGAAATCTGAACGCCGCACTTGCGACAGCGAAAAACTTCTCCCTCTTTCTCCACCTCATCGGGGAAGAGATACCCGTCCCTGGGACACTCCAGAACCTCTTTGCAGACCATTCCCTGAGTGAGGAGATGGATAAAGGGCTCTTCGACGCTCAGCCAGCCCATCTCCTTCAGGACGCGGGTGAAGAACCGCGAATAGAGGAGATGAAGAATCGCATGTTCGATTCCGCCGATATATTGATCCACAGGCATCCAGTAATCGACCCTCTTCCGATCAAGTGGTCCCTCGTTATAATCGGGGCAGGCAAATCGATCAAAATACCACGAGGATTCGACAAAGGTGTCCATGGTATCCGTCTCCCTGCGGCCTGCTTTGCCACATTTAGGACACCTTGCTTCCACAAACTCCTTTGCGCCTATCAGAGGCGATTCCCCCATGCCGGTCACTTCCACATTGGCCGGAAGGACAACAGGAAGGTCTCTTTCCGGAACAGGAATCGTCCCGCATTTCTCACAATAGATGATGGGAATGGGCGCTCCCCAGTAGCGTTGTCTTGATATGCCCCAATCTCTAAGTCGATAGCTGATCTTCGCCCCACCCAATCCCTTCTCTTCAAGATGCTTTGCAATAGCCTCCCTTGCCTTCAGGCTGCCCATTCCATTAAACGGCCCTGAATTGACTAAGAAACCTTCTCCTTCATAGGCTTCGGTCATGGTATCGGCATTCAGGGTCTGGTCTTCCGGTTGAACCACAACGATGAGGGGAAGCTGATACTCCTTGGCGAATTCGAAGTCCCTCTGGTCATGAGTTGGAACAGCCATTACTGCCCCTGTCCCGTATTCCATCAGGACAAAATTGGCAACGAAGATGGGCATCCTCGCCCCTGTCATTGGGTTGAGGCAATAACCACCCGTGAAAACACCCTCTTTCTCCGTCGTGGGAGCCGTCCTTTTCGTCTGGTCCTGTCGCTTCATCTTCTCGACAAAATCCCTCACCGCTTTCTCCTGAGAGGTTCCCTTTGAAAGGGTGAGTGCCAGCGGGTGTTCCGGAGCAAGGCTCATAAAGGTAGCGCCGAAGACCGTGTCCTGCCGGGTGGTAAAGACCCTGATCGGTTCCTTCGAATTTTCCAGCAGGAAAAGAATCTCGGCTCCGATGGACTTCCCGATCCAGTTTCTCTGCATGGTGAGGACACGCTCCGGCCATCCCGGAAGTTTCTCGCACCATTCCAGCAGATCCTCCGCATAATCCGTGATCTTGAAGAACCACTGCTCTAATTCCTTCTGTGTGACCCCCGGGTCATCGGCATGGCCACGCCAGCAGGTCCCATCACCCATCACCTGTTCATTGGCAAGAACGGTTTTGCAGATCTCACACCAGTTGACCGTGGACCGTCTCTTATAGGCCAGCCCCTTCTCATACATCTTCAGGAAGAAGAGCTGTTCCCACTTGTAATAAGAGGCGTCACAGGTGGCAAACTCCCTGTCCCAGTCATAGCTGAAGCCCATTCGCTTCAACTGCCTCTTCATATACTCGATATTCTCATAGGTCCATTTGGCAGGATGGACGCCATGTTCGATGGCCGCATTCTCCGCAGGCATGCCAAACGCATCCCAGGCCATGGGATGAAGGACATTGAACCCCTTCATCTTCTTGTAGCGGGCAACCACGTCGCCGATGGAGTAATTTCGGACATGGCCCATATGGATCTTGCCCGACGGATAAGGAAACATCTCAAGAAGGTAATACTTCTTCTTGCTCTCATCTTCCGTCACCTTAAAGAGCTTCTGGTCCTCCCAGACCCTCTGCCACTTCTCTTCGATCTCTTTCGGGTTAAATTTCTGATTCATATCTTCCTCGAATTACAGTTATTAGTTCGGAGTTCGTAGTTCGGAAGCAAATTCTTAATCTTTTTTTCTTTAGCTCCCAACTCCGAACTCATTACTCCGAACTTATTTACCCTCTCATCATTCTCCGGATTCTCAGCCTTAAAGCGTTCAGCTTGATAAATCCCTCCGCATCTTTCTGATTGTAAACAACATCCTTCTCGAAGGTTGCAAAAGCCCCATGATAGAGGGACTTTTCTGACTTGCGTCCGATCACGGTGCAATTCCCTTTGTAAAGCTTGAGGCGAACAGTGCCTGTCACATCTTTCTGCATCTCATCAACAGCGTTCTTCAGGACTTCCATCTCCGGCGAAAACCAGTATCCATAGTAGATGAGTTCCGATATCTTCGGAATCAGGCTGTCTTTGAGGTGCATCACCTCTCTATCCATCGTGATCGATTCGATTGCCCGGTGAGCAACATGGAGAATCGTCCCTCCCGGCGTTTCATAAACCCCTCTGGCTTTCATCCCGACATAGCGATTTTCGACCATATCCACCCGCCCAACCCCGTTTTTGCCTCCAAGCTCATTCAGCCGAGCCAAGAGGTTTGCGGGCGAGAGGGATTTGCCATCCACACGGACCGGAATCCCGTCCTCGAAGTCGATTTCAACTATGGTGGGACGGTCTGGCGCCTTTTCAGGAGAAACGGAAAGCACGAACATATCTTCCGGCGGCTCAGACCATGGATCCTCGAGAATCCCGCCCTCGAAACTGATGTGCAGAAGGTTTCGGTCTGTTGAGTAAGGTTTCTCCTTGCTCACCGGAATGGGGATGCCATTGTCCCGCGCATAAGCCATCAACTCCTCGCGCGATTTGAATTCCCATTGCCTCCAGGGTGAAATGACCTTGATATAGGGGTTGAGGGCGTAATAGGTCAGTTCAAATCGCACCTGGTCATTCCCTTTTCCAGTTGAACCGTGCGCCACGGCATCGGCTCCCTCGATCCGTGCAATCTCGACCTGCCTCTTTGCGATCAGGGGTCTTGCAATGGAAGTCCCCATCAGGTAAGTTCCCTCATAGACGGCATTGGCTTTTAAGGCTGGAAAGACATAATCCCTTACAAACTCCTCCCGGAGGTCTTCGATATAGACCTTGCTTGCGCCTGTTGAGATCGCCTTCTCCTCCAGATGGTCCAGCTCTTCTGCCTGCCCGACATCCGCAGTAAAGGCAATCACCTCGCATCCGAACTCATTCTTCAGCCATTTCACAATGATCGACGTATCCAGGCCGCCAGAATACGCCAGAACCACCTTCTTCACGTCGCCTTTCATGGAAACCTCCTCTGTTCAAGTTCGGAGTTCGGAGTTTTGAGTTCGGAGATACAAATTGGGTTACTCCGAACTACCTGCCTGCCGGTAGGCAGGCGAACTCATTACTCCGAACTTTTTATTCCTTTAAAGACTTTCTCCAGCGCAGATATCATCCGGTCCACTTCTTCTTCGGTCACAATCAATGGAGGCAAGAAACGAAGCACCTTGTTCATTGTGCAGTTAATGAGAAACCCTCTCTTCATCATCTCTTTGACGATCTCTGCTCCGTCCATCTCCAACTCCATGCCGAGGATCAACCCTCTTCCCCGGACATCCTGCACAAAGGGAAATCTTTCCTTGACCTCCTGCAGCCTCGCAAGGAAATGCTCCCCGACCCTACGGCAATTCTCCAACATCCCTTCCTCTAAGATCGCATTCAGGGCGGCCACCCCTGCTGCCGTGGCTAAAAAATTTCCTCCAAAAGTGGAGGCATGATCTCCGGGCTCAAAACTTCTGGCAATCTCTTCTTTGATCAACAGGGCCCCGATGGGAACCCCTCCGGCCAATGATTTTGCCACCGTGAGCATATCCGGCTGTATATCCTCATGTTCATAGGCGAAGAGCTTTCCGGTCCTTCCCATCCCAACCTGAACCTCATCCAGAATGAGAAGAATTCCCTTCTCATCGCAGATTTCCCGGAGTCCTTTAAGATAACCCTCCGAAGGGATGTTCACTCCTCCCTCGCCCTGAATCGGCTCCAGAAGCACAGCGCAGGTCTTCGAACCAATCGCCTCTCTTACCGCCTTGAGGTTATTGAACGGGACATATTTAAACCCCGGCATGAGAGGAGCATAGCCCTTGTGATACTTTGTCTGGCCGGTGGCGGTCAGAGTGGCAAGCGTCCTTCCATGAAAAGAGCGCTCCATGGTGATGATTTCGTATCGATCCTCGCCGGCTTTCTCTTTGGCATATTTTCTTGCGAGCTTCAGCGCTCCCTCATTGGCCTCTGCGCCGCTGTTGCAGAAAAAGACTTTGTCCGCAAAAGAGTGTTTACAGAGGAGGGACGCCAATTCGATCTGGGGTTCGATGTAGTAGAGATTTGAGACATGGATCAGCTTTTCAGCCTGCGCCTGAATTGCCCGAACGACCTTCGGATGACAGTGGCCCAGATTGCAGACCGCAAGCCCCGAAAAAAAATCAATATACTCTTTCCCCTCGATATCCCAGATCCGGGTCCCCTTCCCTCTCACCGGAAGAATGGGAAAACGATTATAGGTATGGGCGATCACCTGTTCCGACAACATCATCAAGTTTTGAGAATCCATAACCACTCCATTAACTGGAAAAATGGAATGTTGGAAGGATGGAATAATGGGTCAAATTCTAATAAAATAAACCCATCATTCCACTGTTCCAGTATTCCACTATTCCATTTCTTTGCAGATTTGGGTCCCAATTCCCACATCCGTAAAAATCTCCAACAGGATGGCATGCTCGACTGTCCCATCGATGATATGGGTTTTATTCACCCCATCCTTGAGCGCATCGAGGCAGCAGTTCACCTTTGGGATCATCCCTGAGGAGATGACCTTCTGTGAAATCAACTCCTTCGCCTGCTTGACATCAAGGGTGGGAATCAATTGTTTCTTCTCATCCATCACCCCTCCCACATCCGTCAACAGGATCAGCTTCTCGGCTTTCAGTGCCGAGGCGATCTTGCCTGCCACCAGATCGGCATTGATATTATAAGTTTCACCCTCTTCCCCTACCCCAACCGGTGCGATCACCGGAATAAAATTCTCTTTCTCCAGCGATTCAATCACTCCGGGATGGATCGCCTTCACCTCGCCCACCATCCCGATATCAACGATCTCAGGGGTCTTATCCTTGCCGGCGCTTCTCGTTAACTTCAACTTTTGGGCAACAATCAGCCTCCCGTCCTTTCCGCTCAATCCGACCGCTTTTCCCCCCTGCTGATTGATCATGGCGACGATCTCCTTGTTCACCTTTCCCACAAGAACCATCTCCACCACATCCATGGTCTCCCCGTCCGTCACCCTCATCCCTTCCACAAACTCTGACTTCTTTCCCAATCGGGCCAGCATCTCACCGATCTGGGGACCGCCTCCATGGACAATGACCGGGTTGAGGCCGATATATTTGAGGAGGACGACATCAAGGGCAAAACTTCTCTTGAGCCTCTCTTCCTCCATGGTGCTTCCTCCGTACTTGATCACAAGGGTCTTGTTATAAAACCGCCGGATATAAGGAAGGGCTTCTATGAGTACTTTTGCTTTGTCGATGGGGTTTTCCATAGTTAAACTCCGTTAATTGTCCGTTGTCATTTGTCCTTCGTCCGTTATGAAACGACAACAAGCCACAAACAACGGACCACTGACAGATTATTTTATAAAATAAACCGACTCAAATCCTCATCTTCAACAAATCCTTTCAGCTTCTCTCTCACATATCCGGCATCGATCACCATCGTCTTCCCGCTCATCTCGGGTGCGTCGAAAGAGATCTCATCCAGCAATCTCTCCATGATGGTATAAAGGCGTCTGGCGCCGATGTTCTCCGTTCTTTCATTGATGAGGGCCGCCATCTCAGAAATCTCCTCAATGGCATCCCTTTCGTACTTCAGCTCCACCGATTCTGTCTCCATCAGGGCGGTATACTGCTTGATCAGGGCATTCTCCGGCTCTGTGAGAATCCGGATCAAATCCTCCTTCTTCAAAGAATCAAGTTCCACCCGGATCGGAAACCTTCCCTGAAGCTCGGGGATGAGGTCCGACGGTTTTGAAACATGAAAGGCGCCTGCCGCAATGAAGAGGATATGGTCGGTCTTGACCACTCCATATTTTGTCGAAACGGTCGTCCCCTCGACAATGGGCAGAAGATCTCTCTGAACCCCCTCTCTCGAGACATCCGGCCCATAAGTGGATTCTCTCCCTGCAATCTTGTCGATTTCGTCAAGAAAGATGATGCCTGACTGCTCCACCCGGTCAATGGCCTGTTTGATCACTGCATCCATGTCGATCAACCTCTGGGCCTCCTCCTGAGAAAGAACATGGAGAGCCTCCGGGACCTTTACCTTTCTCTGTTTCTTCTTCTTCGGGAAGAGGCTTCCGAACATCTCTTTGATGTTGATATCCATCTCCTCCATTCCCGAAGCGGTGAAGATCTCCACCATGGGCAAATTCCGGTCCATCACCTCCACTTCCACATACTTCTCATTCAGCTTTCCCGTTCTCAGCAGTTTCCGGAGTTTCTCCCGCGTCTCTTTCGAATCCTCGCCCTCTTTCGGAGGCCCCTTCCTTGAGGCCGGAAGGAGCAGGTCCAGGAGCCTTTCTTCTCCAATCTCCTCAGCCTTCTGCTGGACCTTTCGGGTCTCTTCAGCCTTGACCATATTGACCGCCTGATCGGTCAGGTCCCTGACCATGGACTCCACATCTCTGCCCACATAACCCACCTCTGTAAATTTCGAGGCTTCGATCTTCAGAAAAGGAGCCTGGGCCAGCCTGGCCAGCCTCCGCGCGATCTCTGTCTTTCCAACCCCTGTGGGACCGATCATAATGATGTTTTTGGGTGCAATCTCGTCCCGGAGGGGCTCGGGGATTTGTTGCCGTCTCCAGCGGTTCCTCAGCGCAATGGCGACAGAGCGTTTGGCATCCTTCTGGCCGATGATATACTTATCCAGCTCCGAAACGATTTCCCGTGGCGTAAAGGTTTTATTCATAGCTCCTCAAGGATGATACGGTTATTGGTGTAGATGCAGATCGAGGCCGCAATCTTCATCGCCTCCTCTGCAATGGCTCTCGCATCTAAGTCTGAGAACTCGATCAGGGCTTTGGCTGCGGCATGGGCATAAGGACCGCCGCTCCCGATGGCAGTCACCCCGTCGTCCGGTTCGATGACATCTCCGTTGCCGGAGATGACCAGGGAATGTTCTTTGTCCGCAATGATGAGCAGGGCTTCGAGCCTCCTCAGTATCCGGTCCGTCCTCCAATCCTTGGCCAATTCCACTGCCGCCCTGAGCAGGTTCCCATTATACTGCTCCAACTTCTCCTCAAACTTGGCAAAGAGGGTGAAGGCATCTGCTGTCGCCCCTGCAAATCCGGCAAGGACCCTGTCCTGGTAGATCCTTCGAACCTTTCTCGCTGTGTGTTTCATCACAGTATGCTCAAGGGTGACCTGACCGTCCCCTGCCATGACCACCTTCCCTTTATGACGAACACACAGAATCGTTGTTCCTTTGATTCTTAACATAAATTTCTCCCTTTCACCTTTTACCCTTTACCTTTCACCTTACTGCGGAAACTCCTCGGATGCGCCTTATCGTAAACCTCCATCAGCTTGCCCGGGCTGAGGTGGATATACTTTTGAGTGGTTGAGAGACTGGCATGTCCCAACATCTCCTGAATCTCCCGGATATCCGCCCCCGCATCCAGAAGATGGGTGGCAAAGCTATGGCGCAAGCTATGGGGGCTTACCTTCCGGACAATGTTAGAAACCCTCGTATATTTCTTGATCAGCCTTCCAACGCTTCGGCTGGTCAGTCTTCCTCCCCTCAGGTTGATAAAGAGAGGTTCCCCGCCTTCAGGGTCACCTCTTTGATCCAAATATTTTTTTATCGCCTCGATGGCTTTCTCTCCGATGGGGACGATCCGTTCTTTTCTCCCCTTTCCCATCACCCTTACAATCCCCAAATTAAAATCCAGATGTTTTAAATTAAGCGCTACCAGTTCTCCCACCCTCAACCCGCTCGAATAGAGAAGTTCCAGAATGGCCCGGTCCCTCAAGGCGCTCTTCTTTGCCTCTGCCTCAGAGACTTTCCTCAACCGCGTATCAGATGATTCCATGAGCCGGAAAGCCTCATCGACTGTCAGCGTGGTAGGCAGCGTTTTCTCCGCTTTGGGCGTTGAGACGGCTTTGGCCGGATTGAAAGACACCAATTTTTCCCTTGTCAGATATCTGAAAAACGACCGGAGCGTTGAAATCTTTCTCGCTATCGAGCTCTTCTTATTCTTTCGATGAAGAACGCTCAGATATTTCCGTATAATGATTCGGTCCACCTTTTCCCATTCCGGCTTTCCCGATACAAAAAGGTCCTCCTCGTGACTCTTTAAAAATATCTCAAACCCCTCCAAGTCTCTCTGGTAACATCGGCAGGTGTGGGGTGAGGCATTCTTCTCTGCCGAAAGGTATTGAATAAATTGCCCGATGAAATCATCCTGCCCTTTTAAAAGAGCCTCCATTTCATCCGCCTGAAATGATGGAGATTTTGAAAATGCCATTAGAACAGGATTTTATAACACAAATTTCCAATTTATCAATAGGATTTTATTGCAACCCATCAATTTTTCTGAACTTTTAATGTTAATAGGAATTAATATTCTTGTGCTTATTTTCTTATTGACATTTTAAACTATTTTTGTATAAACTTTCTAATACAAACTTTATTTTAAGAGAGGGAGGTGATAGGGATGGCAGATCCAAGGGTTGCAAGAGTAACAGAGATTATTTCAGGTTCTCCTAAGGGGTTTGAAGATGCCGTTAAGATCGGGTTTGCGAGAGCGACTAAGACCTTGCGGGGCATCACAGGGCTGCGAGTGGTTGATTTTCGAGTGGCTGTTGAGAATTCAAAGATTACCGAATACCGTGTAAGAATGGAGGTTATCTTCGTCCTCGAAACATAAAGAGATAATTTCTCAAAAAAACGGCCCTATCCCTTTTCGAGTCGAATCGACTTATTAGGAAGCCATCCTGCAGCAGGGGCAGGAAATAATTCAAATAAAGAATTTATGAATTTTCCTGAGTTCCTGGTTTCCTTATTGGGGATAGGGCTATTTTTTTGCAAGCTTTGGCCTATTTCAGCCGGACCTTCTCCTTCATCATTTTTATTAATTCCTTCTGACTAACCGTTGCGGTCCCAACCTTTCCGACCACAATTCCAGCCGCATGGTTGGCCAGTTCCGCCGCCCTTCGGATGCTGGCTCCTGCCCCCAATGCAAGGGCCATCGTCCCGATGACCGTATCTCCGGCGCCGGTCACATCATAAACCTCCTTTGCCTCGGTCGGCACAAGAAGCGGTCTCTGATGAGGCTCAAAGACAGCCACCCCGTCCTCTCCCCGTGTGATCACCAGCGCATCACACTTCAACCTTTTCAAAAGATTCCTGCCCGCCCTGTCTAAAGAGATTTTATCCGTGATGGAAATTCTCGACGCAGAACTGGCTTCCCCTGTATTGGGCGTCACGACGGTTGCCCCTCTGTAAAAGAAGAAATTCTTTACCTTCGGATCGACCATCACAAATTTCTTTGCCTCTCTGGCCGCACGGATCGTATCGCGTATCATCCCTTTGGTGAGCAGGCCCTTCCCGTAATCGGAAAGGATGATTCCATCAAACCTCTTGATATTCTGTTTTAAATACTCAGAGAGGCTTCGAAGCGTGGAGGCCTTGGGGTGCCGGGTCATCTCCCGGTCGATCCGAACCAGTTGCTGGTGGTGGGCGATGATTCGTGTCTTGACGGTCGTCTGTCTTCCCGTCTCAATCAATATTCCGCCTCTATCGACTCCCATCTCGTCCAGCCTTTGAGTGACCTTCTGGCCCATCTCATCGTCGCCTAAAAGGCCGCACAGAGAAGCTTCTCCTCCGAGCGAGTGGATATTATTCACTACATTGGCCGCCCCTCCGAGGAGAAAGGTCTCTCTCTCCACCACCACCACCGGCACAGGAGCCTCAGGCGAGATCCGGGAGACCCCTCCCCAGATGAACCGGTCTAACATGATATCCCCCACGACCAAAATCCTGACCCCTGAAAAATTCCTGATGATCTTTTCAAACATCGATCACTCCATTAGTCGATTGGTCTATTCGTCACATAGTCTTATGGTCTTTTGACCATCCGACGATCCGACTATATGACTATTTGACTTTATTTTTAAAAAACTCCACCGTTCTTCTAAGCCCCTCCTCAATTCCAACCCTTGGATCATAATTCAATATCGCTTTTCCCTTTTTGATGTCTGCCAGCGAGTGTCTGGGCTCTCCTTTTCTGGGCTCCTCATAAAGAGGAGGGATGTGCGAGCCGATAATATCCTGAAGGATCTTAAGCAGCTGGTTTAAAGATACCCTCTTCCCGCAGGCGACATTGACCGCCTCTCCCTGAGTTCGCTCCGCATTCATCGCAAGAAGATTGGCGTGGACCACATTGTCGATATATGTGAAGTCCCGGGACTGTTCCCCATCTCCGAAGATGACCGGAGCACGGACCGAGATAAGGGCATCGATAAACCTCGGGATGACAGCTGAATAAATGGAATTGGGATCCTGTTTCGGACCAAAGATATTAAAATATCTCAGCGAGATCGTCTCCAACCCGTAAAGTTGAAAAAAGAGCCGGCAATACTGCTCTCCGATAAACTTCTGCAAGGCATAGGGCGAAAGAGGATTGGGGACCATCTCCTCTTTTTTGGGAAGGGTCGGAGTATCCCCATAGGCTGAGGACGAGGCCGCATAGATCACCCGCCTCACCCCTGCATCTCTCGCCGCCATTAGGATATTTAAGGTCCCCCCTACATTAGCTTGATTTGAAGACATCGGATCCTCAACCGATCGCTGGACCGATGGAAGGGCTGCCTGATGAAAAACATATTCGATCCCCTCCACGGCCTTCTGGCAGGTGATCAGGTCACAGATGTCCCCTTCGATCATCTCAAGGAAGGGATAAGCCTCCTCAAAGACTAAATTCTCCCTCTTCCCGGTAGATAAATTATCGAGCACCCGAACCTGATGCCCCGACTTGAGCAATGCCTCCGTCAGATTCGACCCAATAAACCCCGCTCCTCCTGTCACCAATACCTTCGACATACTCTCCTCATCTTTTTTAGGGGGACAGTCCCTCTCAGCTAAAGGGACTGTCCCCTTATTACCTACCTTTTCGGCTGTAAAGGGCAAAATAGAAGAAATAACGCTCAATCTCCTGTAATTGAGAGTTATATTCCTCCCCGCCCAGAACCGCATCACAAAAAACCTCATGTAACCGGGTAATTTCTTTTAGCCGATGATGCCACCTAAGATCAGACATCGTCAAATAGAAGAGTTCCAATGCCCTTTCCACCGAAGACCAGAAGAGCTTCTCATCTCTTCCCTGCCATCGAATGGCCCTGCTGACCTCGCTTCCGATATTTGCGAATTGCTCCGCCAGGGAAAGCTTCTGCCATCCCCCTTCGGATAACTCTTTGTGTTGAAATTTCATCTCAGGTCTTGATGAACCTTTCTACAATCTCTTTAACTCTCTTTTGAATCTCAGGATTCTCTATACCCCTCGAACGATTACCCTGTGACGGCTTTAAATTAATGACAGAATCAAACTGAATAAACTCCTCACCTTTCTTTTGCGGATAGAGATTAATCCCCCAGAGATGTTCCTGCTTCGAACCTGAACTTAAAAGAATCGCTTCTTCATCCGCATGCAACTCTCCCCCGATCGCCATAATTTCCTTTTCGATATCCACCACTCCCTTGACCATATCCCCAAAACCCTCTGCTCCTATTCTGATCAACTCTTTTAGATCAATATTTTTTTCAACTATTTTTATTTTCATCTTTCATTTCCTTTTTTGTCAACTGGCAGAGGCTTCGCTGGGGTAAAGATCGATATTGAAAAGATTGAAGCTTCCCACCTCTGGCTACCGGCAGGCACATGGCCGGGCTTTCCGGAAAGGTGATATCATTTATATTGTGTCCCTTGACCCCGCCTATCCCGCCATTTTCGGTCTCCCCGAATTACCCTTCCCTGCAAAAAACCCTCCATCAACTTCGACCCAATAAATCCCGCCCCTCCGTGCATCTTGAAAACCAGGCTGAAAACAAAAGGATACACGGTAAGCATCACGAGCGGCGTCACCCTCATCCAGATCAACCCTACCGTGGGATCCGTTGCTTCATTTCCAGGATCGTCTCAGGAACAAGATGATCTTTGGCCCACGCCTTTTGTTTCTCATCCAGCACGTCGCCGAGCCCATGCAGGACGTTGCGCGCGGTATAAGTCTTTTTGATGAAGCCCATCGCCCCTTTCAGATATGCCGCCAGGCCCTTTCCCGTGCGCTCCATGACAAGAGCATCGCTCACGGGAAATCCCGCTTTCAAAAAATACCAGCTGTCATAAAGATCCCTCGCGACTGCGGTCTTCCGGTCGGTCAGGGCGACAAGTTTATTGGTCAGCGCTGTTGTTTCATCGGCAATGACAAGAGGCACTCCTAGAAACCAAACCGGTCGATAAACATTATTCTTCCATACACGCCGGCCCAGCTCGATCTTGATATTGGGATGTCCCTTCCCGTAATCAAAAAGGCAGAAAAGCGTGTTCTGTTTGTCCCGGAATTCCTTCGCTTCCCCATGCCGGGAAAGGATCTCACGGAACCTGTCCACGTCCACGGCACTGAACTCCCGGAGCATGTCAAAATCAAGATCGGACGAAAACCTCGGAAGGTTGTAAAAATAATAAGCGCAGGTCCCTCCCTTAAAGGCGATTTTCTCGGGGAAAGCCTTGGCCAGCTCCGTCAGCAAAAGCGACAAATACCGCTTGTGAATATTCCGATCAAAAAGACGGCTCATAGAAGCCCCCGCATCTTTTTTTGTACCGTTTTTGGATAAAGTGCGCTTAGCTTCTCAAGAAACGTCTTATTCAGTTTGGACGTATCATCAATATCCGGAAGATACCCGTAGTAGAAACTGTCCAGGATCGCGCGCTCGGGTAATGCCATCGCCACACCTTCCCGCGTGACCACCCCTTCGGTATTGAAAAATAGATCCCGTTTCATCGCCACATAGGTATAAAGCGTATTTCCGACTTTCTTCCGGTGGACCCGCAGGGCCACCGATCCAACTTCGCCACGGGCCTGAAAATTGATCCCCGCATAAAAAAGCGCTGATTGGAAGGACACATACGAGGGCGACAGGATCCTGTTGGCAAGCTCGTACCGGTTGTAACGGTCATTCAGGGTGTAGTAGCCAGTGGCCAATCGAACCATAAGACCTTTCTCTACCATCCGCACAACACTGATCTTGGCGTTCAGCGCATTCACCCACCATAACATGCGCAAGTCCAGAGGCGTGAACACCGTCCGCCCAGATTCCATGAGTATTTTAAAACGCTCTGAATTGTTCATATTCCACTCATAAGTATACTGATTTGTATACTTATATGTTAATTATAGATTATTCATTGTCAAGCCCAGCGCAACATCGTCGGCTGAACCCCACCGGTGGAAGGTGGCCTGGAGGATTAGACTTGAGAATTGACTTACAAGAAACCCCGTCACTCCCGCCACCAACACCTTTGACGCCTTTTTTTATCACTCTTATTTTCAAAACTATTCTTCATTAAAAAACATTTTTTTGCCAAGGCATCTCATCATTATCAAAAAAGATCCTCATCCAATCTATCCCTCTTCATCCACCTCATTGCGGTTGGGCTGGTAGTAGGGAATGAGTTCATGGAATGTCTGAACGATGGATCGGGTATCCTGAATTTTGGCAAAACCCTCCAATCTTTCTATCCTTTCGTTTAAATATCCCTCTGTGAGAGATTTCCCGAATTTGGCTTTAAATATTTTTGGATGTGCGGTACCTTCAACCCCTTCTTCTGCATTTAAAACTTCCTCAAAGAGTTTTTCTCCTGGTCTGATCCCAGTGAAAACAATGGGGATATCCTTTTCGGGCTCAAACCCGCTCAACCTTATCAATTCACAGGCCACATCATAAATGTTGACTTGTTCGCCCATATCCAGCACAAAAACCTCTCCCCCTTCCCCCATGGAACCGGCTTGTAAAACCAGAAGGACCGCCTCTGGAATGGTTATGAAATAACGCTTCATCTCCGGATGGGTCACCGTCACGGGTCCTCCCCTCCTGATCTGCTCCTGGAAAATAGGGATGACGCTCCCGCGGCTTCCCAAGACGTTCCCGAAACGTACCGCCATAAATTGCGTCTTCTCTCGATGATTCATATCCATGATGACCATTTCGGCCACCCGCTTACTGACTCCCATCACGCTGGTGGGATTGACGGCTTTATCGGTTGAGACGAAGACAAACTTCTCCACTCCGGATTTCTGGGAGAGTTCGGCTAGGATTTTCGTCCCCAAGATATTGATCCGAATTGCTTCTTCCGGAAAGTCTTCGATCATGGGTACATGTTTATAAGCGGCGGCATGAAACACCACCTGCGGAGCTATCTCCCGATATACAGCCGCCATCTTCTCTCCATTCAAAATGTCGCCGAGAACCGATAGCACCTCGAGCCCTGGGTGATCCTCCTTCAACTCCTGCGTGATGTAAAAAAGTTCTGTTTCATCAAAGTCCAAAAGCGCTAGAAGGCTGGGTTTAAATTGGGCAATCTGTCTCCCCAGCTCCGAACCAATGGAACCCCCAGCTCCTGTAATGAGGACTCTCTTTCCCTCGAGACTCTTTCTCACCTGAGAATATTCAATCTGGATGGGCTCTCGACTCAGCAGGTCTTTCAAATCGATCTTTTTGATATCGAGGATGCTGATATTGCGGGACATGATCTCCTTCGTTCCAGGTATGATTCGAATTTCACTAACCCCTGCTTTGTGAAGGTAGGAAACGATATCTCTGATTTCCTTTGAAGGAATGGAGGGCATAGCGATCACAGCCATTTCGATTTCTAAATTCTTGATAATCTCCGGAATATCCTTTCTATCTCCCATGACTTTAATTCCATGGATAAGAACCTTCTCTTTCGACGGGTCATCATCAACAAAAGCCACCGGAAGATAGGGTGAATCTTTGGTTCTCTTCATATCCCGGACGATCTGTTCTCCGGCATTTCCGGCTCCGATAATCAACGTCCTTTTCTGCTCAGTCAAGGATATCTTCGTCCCATGAAGGTAAACCCGTTTGGAGATCATGAAACCTCCGACCAGGATCAAAGAAAGGGTATAGTCAATGAGGAAGACAGATCTCGGAAATCCTTTAAAAGATTCCTCATAGGCAAGAAAGAGGATGAGGCTCGAAAGAATCAATGAGCAAATAGTAAGAATCTTGAATATTTTCAAAAGTTCATAGAGGCCCACATAGGACCAGGTGAATCGGTGAATTTGAAATAGATAGAAAGCGATAATCTTTAAACCTGCAAAGGCGGGAAGGTAAACGAAAAACTGCATGAGGTGAATTTCTGGAATTTCCCCTTCAAAGCGGATGTAAAAGGAGAGGTAAAAAGCCAGGGCAAGGAGAATAGCATCTGAACCAAGAAAAAAAAAGGTTCTTTTCAGAGGGCTCCTTTTGAGAAATTGTTTAAACATCATCCCCTTTTCCCTTCTTTTCAAACCTGTGCTACAGCATAAATCACCTTAAACTCATGATTGGCGACATCCGAAGGAATAGACACCGGAGGAGCATATTCATATGCCCCTTCCTCAAGCTCCCCTTGCAAGGGCTTCAACTCTCCATAAAAAATCTTTTTAAGCAGTTCTTTTCCTTTCATCGTTTTCGGAATAAGGTGCAGGATCACGGCCAATTTTCGAACAGAGGCGATAATCTTTTCCTTCGCACCATTGGGCAAGACCGAAAAAGCGCCAAACATCTCCGTGTTGAATCCTTTTTTTTGCAACAGCTCGCTCAGCTCAGGAACCGAAAAGTACCGGGTACTGAAAGGGCTGGAGTTAAACTCAGACCAGTCTTTATTCACTGTGGCGATCAGCAATAACCCACCCTTTCGCAGAACCCGTCGCACCTCCTCGAAAAAATCCTCAGGTTTGGTCAGGTAATAAATTGCTTCATAAATAATCACAACATCAAAACATTGAGTCCGAAAAGGTAAGATATGGGCATCCAGGCGAAGAAGCGGTATTCTCTCTTGATAGTATCCCTTTGCCCCCTTGACGAGGTTCTCCGTATAATCTCCCCCGAAGACCCTTTTTGCCTTCTTGGCTAGAAAACCCAATCCCTGTCCTGCCCCACAGGCCACTTCAAGAACGTCCTTCCCCTCAGAAAATTGTGCCGCGAAGGAATAGCGGTGGACCATGCGCTCCAATTGGTCCCGTGTCACTCGGTTCCCAGGGACTTCGGTTACGGTGGAGTAGTCAATTCCCATCTCTCTGGATGTCCTTTCTCTTTTTCCATTTGTTCAAAGAAATTTTCCCCTCTTTGGCAAAGAGAGGTTAGACGAGGTTTTCCAAAGAATATGCTTATTTAATTCCGGGCTCCTCAGTGAATGAAAAATTTCCGGACCGCTTCGATTACAAATCCAACTTCTTCATCCGTCAATTCGGGATACATAGGCAAAGAGATCACCTCTGCCGATATGCGCTCTGTCAGCGGTAATTTGAATCGATCGAGACTCAAAACCTTCTGTTTGTGCATTGCCACACGCCAGGAGACGAGGACTTCAACCTCTGTTTTCTGAAGATGGGCCAGAAGCTCATCCCGCTTCTTGCAGCGGATCACATAGTTCTGATAGACATCGAAATAGTCGCCGTCTGATCTTGGAGGAAGGAGAAGTTCAGGAATGCCCGATAGGCCTTCCTCATACATCTTGGCAACGGCCCGTCGCCTCTCGATCCATTGTTCGAAATAATTGAATTTCATATTGAGGATCGCCGCATGGAGATTGTCAAGCCGGGTGCACCATCCAAAGCATTCGATCTCATCGACGGACTCAACTCTCCCATTGTCTCGGAAGGCCCTGATCTTTCTTGCCAATGTGTCATCATTCGTGCAGACCAGTCCACCGTCGCCAGCCGTGCCCAAGACCTTGGCGGGATAGAAGCTGAAGATACCGGTATCGCCGAAAGAGGCACATCGTTTGCCTTTGAACTTCGCTCCTAACGCCTGGGCAGCATCCTCAATCACTTTGAGGCGGTACTTTTCAACGATCTCCATAATTTTTTTCATATTGCAGGCATGACCATTGAGATGGACAGGGATGATCCCTTTCGTCTTGGATGTAATGGCTGCTTCTATCTGGTTCACATCCATATTAAAATCATCTGTGATATCAATCAGAACCGGTGTCGCTCCACATTGCACAATCGCTCCCACCGTTGCCACAAAGGTATGGGCGACTGTAATCACCTCGTCACCGGGTCCGAAGCCGAGAGCACGGGCAGACAGATAGAGAGCATCGGTGCCTGTATTGACTCCGATTGCATGTTTCGTCCCCACATAGTCGGCTATCCTCTTTTCGAACTCCTCTAAGTGTCTCCTCAGGATGAAGTCCCCCCCTGACATGATCTCCTCAAAGACACTGTCAAACTCTTTCTTAAGCTGTTGATATTGTCTGGGGTAATTGACAAACCTGACCTTATACGCCATGAGACCTCCTTATTTTATAGCCTCGAAATAACTTATATTTTGTCATCCCGAATTTATTTCGGGATATAGGTTCTTATTCGCCCCTGGAACCTATCCCCCCAAAACACCTTTTACTGCATTAACGATTGTCTTGGAATCGGGGTAATACTCTTTTTCCAGCACACAACTTGCTGGAGCAGGCACATCAGGCAGCGTTACCCGGTAAACGGGCGCCTTTAGGTATTCGAAAATATTTTCCGACACCCTTGCTGAAACCTCTGCCGCTATGCCACAGGTTTTCCAGCCCCCATCGACAACGACCAATCTGCCCGTTTTTTTGACCGATTCAAAGAGAAGGGTTTCGTCCAGGGGTTTCACCGATCGGAGATCGATGACCTCCACGTCCACCCCGTCGTTCTTCAATTCTTCGGAAGCCTTCAATGATTCAATAACCATGTAGGAGGCGGCCACCAAGGTCACATCCCTGCCTTCTCTTCTGATTGCCCCTTTCCCAATAGGAACGGAATACGCTTCTCTGGGGACTTCTCCTTCCAAAGTATAAAGCCAGCGGTCATCGATATAAACTACGGGATTATTATCTTGTATTGCAGAAATCATCAATCCCTTTGCATCATACGGGGTAGAAGGCATCACGACCTTCAAACCCGGAATATGGGAGAATAAGGCATGCAGGGCCTGAGAGTGCTGAGCTGCCTGTTCGCCTCCCCTATTGATGATTCCCCATATGACCACGGGTACGGAGGATTTCCCCCCGAACATATAATGCCAGTTTGCCGCCTCATTGATGATGGGGTCGAGGGCGTAAAGCATAAAGTCCATTCTCGGATGAACCACGATAGGTCTCATTCCGACGATGGCCGCCCCCACGGCTGCTCCTGTTATGGCATTTTCAGAGACGGGGGTATCAATCACCCTTTGGGGTCCGTACTTCTCCATGAGCCCCCTTGCCGTATTGCCCACATACCACGGGCTTTTCACCCCTTGTCCGATAAGGAAAACGGCTTTATCCATCTCCATCATTTGGTGAATGGCTTCATTGATGGCAAGGCTATATGGAAGTTTTCTACTCTTTAAAGACATATCTCGTTAATTCCTCTTTCCCGGGATACCGGCTATTTCGAGTGAAATCGTGGGCATCCTTAACCTCTGATTCTATTTCCTTTTTTATTGTATCTATACTCTTCCCGGTCAAGACTCCATTTTTAATAAGATATTTTTCAAACCTTCCCAAGGGGTCTTTCTTTTTCCATCGCTCTATCTCTTTCCGGGATCTGATATCCGTATGAGACCCTTGAATATTATCATCTGGACCCACATGCCCGCGTAATCGGTAAGTCATGAGTTCGATAAAAACCGGTCCCCTTCCCCTTCGACACATCTCGACACCCTTTTTCGAAGTTTCGTATACCTTCAGAACATCGTTCCCATCGACCCTATAGCCCTGGATGCAAAAAGGCTTCGCTATTTTGGAGATGTTATTCTCTGGGCGGCATTCTCTAATAGGCATGTGGGTTGAATAGAAATTGTTTTCACAGGCGAATATGATCGGAAGCTTTTTGAGGGCTGCGAAATTGAGTGATTCGTAGAGTACTCCTTCCCCAGTCGCTCCATCCCCAAAAAAGCTCACTGTTACTCTCTTTTCTTCTCTTATTCTTGAAGCAAGGGCAGCACCGAGAGCGAGCGGGATCGTACCAGCCACTATCGGCGCTGATCCGACCATTCCTATCTCAGGGGCGATAATGTGCATGGACCCTCCCCTCCCCCTCGAACATCCGGCCTCTTTACAATAAATTTCCGCGACGAGCTCTCTCATGCCACCACCTTTCGCAAGGTAATGGCCATGGGAGCGGTGGGAACCAAAAATGTAATCTTGTTCAGTCAGGGCAGAACAGACCCCTGCAGCAATGGCTTCCTGGCCCGAATAGAGATGGACCGGACACTGGACCTCACCCCTCAAGATGGGCTCTACGAAACTCTCTTCGCAAACCCGAATTCGAACCATTGATTTATATAATCTTTTCAAAAATTCTTTTGAATATTTTCCCATTGGCCCCTATTTAGAGTCTGTCCATAAACTAAAGATTTTCCGAAAAGTTGTCATTCCGGCGAAGGCCGGAATCCAGTAATTTCAAGACCTTCTGGATGTCGGATCACGTCCGGCATGACAGAAAAAGTGCATTTATAAACGGACTCTATTTAATAATGGTGATGATGGTTTGAGCGATGATTTTTAAATCAATCAAGAACGACCTTTCCCTCACATACTTCAATTGGAGTCTAATCTTCTCTGGCCTTATTTTTTCCATATATGTCTTTTCAGGATCAGGGCTACCCGCAAGGAGGGCGCCTTCATCAGGATTCCAAATGGATGCCCAATCCGTAATTCCAGGCCGAACACTTAATATTGCCTTTTCCTCTTCCGTGAACATATCCACATACATCTGGACCTCCGGCCTTGGACCTACAATACTCATTTCTCCCTTCAAGACATTCAAGAGTTGCGGAAGTTCATCCAGTTTAAATTTTCTAATAAATTTTCCCATCTTTGTGATACGAGGATCATCGTCGGCCGTGGATGGGCCCCCAAGTTTCTCTGCATTCACAACCATCGTCCTGAACTTAAAGATTTTAAAAAGCTTTCCGAATCTCCCTACCCGGCCCCCTCGGTAGAATACGGGGCCCCCATCTTCTCTCTTGATCAGAATGGCTATGGTCACCAATACAGGAGAAACCAATATTAACCCAACCAAAGATGACAAAAAATCGAATGTTCGCTTCAGCATCCTCAATGATCCCCTCTATTTCTCCCCTGTACTACACTCTTTCTTTAACCCGAAAAGCCTCCTCCAGAAAAGCGGCGAACTCAATATCTTAAAAACCCCCCACAGAGATCCTAATCCGTAAGGAAAATGGAGGGCTCCAAAGATTAAAGGCATTGCAACCATATACCTGATACTTCTTTTTTCCAGTGCGATTTGAAGCGAAGCACCCAGGTTTCCTACCCCGTAGGAGCTCAGGATGATCAAAAACAGATAGAAAAAAGGCGCCCAGAATAACCCCAGGGATGCCGACCCAAGAAGAACCGTCACAAAGACCAGTGGGACAAGATGCCGCCAGGAAACCGGTATGATCGGGCTGTAAAGAAATGGGAGGATCGCCCAAACACCATTTGTGAAGTTATGCTTCCAAAACGATTTGATATCAGAAAGGGCATAATAGTAGCTCACAATGTCCGGAACTAACAGTATCTTGCCACCTGCTTTCTTAAGCCTGAGATTAAACTCCATATCCTGGCCCCTCACGAGGTTCTCGTTAAAAAGCCCGACCCGGTCAAATACCTCCCTTCTATAACATCCCCCGAAAACCGTATCAACCCATTTCGGTTCATCGGTTTGAACCCTAAAGTAAGAATTTCCAACTCCAAAGCGGTGGCTGAGACTGGCAACAATGGCTTGGCCTATAAAATTGTCTGTCCGGGGAAGGGTCCTCATGATCCCCCCTACATTATCCGCTCCATACTGACCGAGATTTTCGACAGATCGAGAGATATAATCTTTTTCGTATTGATTATGGGCACTCATCCAGAGGATAATCTCGCCTTTTGCATTTTTGATACCGATATTTAGGGCAACCGGAGTAATTTTCTTTGGGTTCTCAATAAGCCTGATCCATGGATACTGCCGAGCATAACTTTCAATAACTGCCCGGGTTCCATCCTCACTCATCCCGTCAATCACCAGAACTTCAAGCCTTTCCTTTGGGTAGTCATTGTCGATGATCGACTGGAAACAGTCTCCGATAAATCTTCTCTCATTACGACAGGGAATGATAATCGAGATAAATGGTAATTTTTTCTCCATTTTCTATCTTTGTCCCAAAATCCTCTCGTACAACGTTAATAATTTCTGGGCTTCCACATCCCAGTTGTAGTGTTCCCGTATTGCCTTTTGACCTCTTTTCCCCATCACCTCCGCCTCGGCTGGATGTTCGAGCAGCCACTGGATGGCTTCAGCGATTGCTTTAGGATTGAGCGGATCAACGAGAAGCCCGCATTGGGTCTCCCCCACAATCCTGCGCCACAAGAGAAAATCAGAAGCGATCACGGGGATTCCAGCAGACATATATTCAAAAAGTTTGTTGGGTTGAGCCTCCGTATGGTTGGGGACCGGACGGAACACGACGAGACCAATACGCGCTTCACCGAGCATGGCCATTGTTTCCTTATGCCTTTGCCATCCCAAAAAATCAACCCAGTCCCCCCCGGGCAAATTCTTTACTTCACCCTCTAAACCACCCGGACTGAAAATACCGGCGATTTTGAGTCTCACATCCAAGCGATCCGGAAGCAAGGCCATTGCTTTCACCATCTCTTTTGCTCCACGGAGTGCCGACACCACTCCCACATAGGCAACGATCTTCTCCCTTTGCTGATAGGGAATAATCGGATTCCTTATGGATTGGTTCAAAAAGGGAAAGTTCTGAACGGTGACGGTCTTCATAGTCGGAAACCTTCTGGCGATATGGGGGGTGGCTACTACCACCCCATCAAAATATTTTGCCCCCAGCCATTCTCCGCACACAACCATCCGGGACACCATGTGTCTCAGCCAAGAAGGAATCCACTCCCTGGATAAAAGGGCTTGTGAATAATCCTCATGGACATCATAGATAACCCTTTTTCCACGAAGCTTTAGGAGTAGTCCCACCGGCAAAAGCTCGATGTCATGGAAATGAAATGTGTCCGCTTCCTGATTGATAGACTCTTTATAAGCTCCCCACACGGTTTGAGTCATTCTCTTAAAACGGCTCTTTGCCTTGCGGAGAGCTCGAATTCGTACACCATCCACTTCTTCATCCTGATCATGGGGAGCAATGAGAACGACTTGATACCCCGCTTGACATAGAGTTTTGCACTCTTTATGGAAGATTCGGATGTCAAAGGGTGGATGGACAGAGGTAAGATGGCAGACCTTTTTCATATTTTACGGCTTCGAAAATATAATTTGGGGTTTTTGGAGCATACGCTTTATTTTCGCTGCAGATGATGGTAAAGCGACATGAACCATTCATACTTGTGAAATATCTTTTTATAAGATGGATAATCCCAGAAGTTCTTCGGTGGGAGCGCCATAATCTGCTCGAACTCTTCCTGTGAAATCTCCAACTTCTTAATCACGAATTCCTTGTCCTGCTCCTGCAGGTCGACAGGGTAATCCTTTTTCTCAAGTTCTTCAAGAGCCGCCTCACGAGACATCTGCCCCGACCATATTAAGGAAGATAAGTGCATCCTCTTCTTGTCGTAACCAAACTTCCTGGGCAGAATATATCCTTGGAAGAAGCGGGTATAGATGGATTCGAAATGTTTCGCCCCATAATACTTCCAGCATAGGTCATCCTGCAGCGTCTGGAGGGCGTTTTTCTTATCATAATCGATGTAGTCCAGAATCTGAATCCATTGAATCTGCTTCAGTAGAGTGTAGTATACAAATCGGAACGGCCCATAATGCGGAAAAGACTTGAGGGGCCTGGTGCCAAACTGTTTCTGTATGCTTTTGATATATCTCCAATCTCCATGACCTTGAGACCAGGCGGCTACCCCTCCTCCCTCCGTTGCCGTATTGTGCCCACTGAGGATAGACCGAATATTTTCGCGTGCTGCTACCATATACAAAACGGCGAGGATCGCATGGTCCGTTGGAATCTCTGAATCGGGAGTCGAAGCCCTCAAGAAAGAAAGCTGCAAATCTCGAAATTCCTCCCAATCGATGACGTACGTATAAAGATCAATTCCAAGGGTTTTTAAGGCCTTTTCTATATTCCTGACTGCTAATTCCGAATCCCAGCCGTTATCCAGATGAACAGCCAAGGGCCGGAGCCCGAGTTTTTTCGTCACATAGGCTGTATAGGTGCTGTCAACTCCCCCGCTCACGCCGATCACACAATCGTAGGCATTTCCCTTCCCTTTTTTCTTTATTTTATCAACGAAACTCTCAAGGGCCCCGGGTTCTTTTTTCCTCAGATAGGATTTTCCTTGAATCACGGTCTCATACTTGTCGCAATGAGAACATACTCCTTTATGATCAAACCAAATATCAGGATCCGATGTATCCATAATGCATTTTGTGCATATTCTGTAATCTTTCACCATGGAATCCTTTCCTTTCAAGACGGGAAGGCCTTTTGCAGATCATGTATCGACGGATAAGTAATTAATACCGCGCGATGTTTCCCATGGAAGACAAACATGCTTCCTGCCGCGACTGCGGATGCCCCTCCTTGTACTACAGCTTCCACGAAATCCTCAACCCTCCCTGCACCTCCGCAGGCGATTACTGGAATGGATACAGAGTCAGTTACTTTTTTGATCATCTCGATGTCATACCCCTCCATCGCGCCATCCCGGTCTATCGAATTGAGAAAGATCTCGCCTGCTCCCAACTTTTCCATTTCCTTTACATGGTCCACGAAATTGAGTTTTGCCTTCCTTCTCCCACCATAAGTTAATATTTCGTATTTTCCAAAAGCACTTTTCTTTACATCGACCGCAACGACAACACTCTGGCTACCGAATCGCCCGGAGGCTTCCTTCACAAAATTGGGATTTTCAATAGCATAGCTATTGATGATCACCTTTTCAACCCCCAAATTGAACACGGTTTTGATATCATCGAGGTCTCTTAAGCCTCCTCCGTATGAAAGGGGCATAAAACATTCGCTTGCAATTTCCGAAATCAATTTGATCCGAGGGGGCCTCCCCTCCACCGAAGCCTCAATATCGAGCAAAACCAATTCATCTACTTCCTTATCGTTAAAAATCTTAACGGCATTAATAGGGTCCCCCACATATTTCGGGTTTCTAAATTTGACCGTTTTGACTAAACCCTGGCCTTTTAATAGCAGACAGGGAATGATTCGTGTCTTCAACATATTAGCAAAACTCGACGAAATTCCTTAATAATTTCATGCCAAACTTGTGACTTTTTTCTGGATGGAATTGAGCTCCATAAATGTTCTCTTTTCTTACTGCAGAAGCGAATTCGTACCCATGGAACGTTTTTGTCAGAATGTCGCCCTCGTTCTTACAGACGACATGATAGGAATGGACAAAGTAAAATCTCGACTCGGGATGCATCTCTTCAAACAAAGAGTTCTTCTGACAGATATTAACCAAATTCCAGCCCATATGAGGGATTTTTATGTGCCTTTCTCTCTCATCGAATTTGAATCGAACCACTTCCGCATCTATCCACTCCAGTCCCCTCGAGTTACCTTCTTCGCTCTTCCGTGCAAAAAGCTGCATCCCAAGACAGATCCCCAGGATAGACGTCTTTTTCCGAATCACCTTTTCCTCGAGAATAGGAAGAAGCCCTAAGGTACTAAGATTTCTCATCCCTTGATCAAAATTTCCCACCCCTGGCAGGATCAGCTTCTCCGCCCCTTCAATGTCTAAGACCTCCGAAGAGATTGTCCCTTCAGCTCCGATCTTTTTTAACATGTTCATTATGGAACCGAGGTTACCCAGTCCATAATCGATAACGACGATCTTCATCACTCAAGTCCCTAAACGGCTATTCCTGCCTCTCTCATGAGGTCAATGGCATTTTTTTTCCCCTCGGCCTTCCCTTCTTGCGCTCCGCTCTTGTTCAATTCCTTCTTCTTATGAAATTGAGCTTTGATACCTGAGATAATTCCCTCCGGCGTATCAGCTGGAAAGGCCCATCCCGATAAGATCTGATCCGAAAAAAGCTCTTTCCCATAATCTCCGACCACTATGGAAGGGACACCCAGATCTTTTGCCTCCAAGACACTCGACGAGTAGAAGGTCAGGTGTAAATCCAATTGGCGAAGAAGGGCATAAAGGGGCAAATTTGTGGCCAGGTCAACCTCTCCATTTGAAATCCCATTTTCCCGGACCAACTTCTTGAAAACATCCCTCTCTCGTAACTTCCCGGGGTGGACTCTCAACCACCAAAAGCATGAGGATTCGGTTTGCCTCATTGTGTCGAAAATAGTCGCCAATTTCTCGTTTTCCTCATAACCGACCGTATAAAGAACATGTATCAAATGCCTTTTATTTCTTTTAAAGTTTCCTATTTTGTTGTCATAATATTTGACCATTTCACTTTCGGAAGAACGCCAGAGGTCGAGGAAAAGATTTCCGCTTACATTTGGTCTGTGCCACTCAGAAACTCTGGAGCTCCATTCTCTGATTGCTTCGGCTTCGAAATCACTCCACACCCAGAAGAATTTAGGTAATAGTTCATACCCTGTCTCCGGCATGTTGTTCCAGCGTCCGTACGCCCAGTGCAGATTTCCCTGAAGGCCATGCTGAATATCCGCGGAAATAACTCCCGCCTTTCGGCAGGCGAGGTTGAAGGCCATGCCCCCAATATTGTAATAACTAACGACAAAGGCTAATTGAGGCCTGATTTCCTTAAGAACCCGCTCGAAAAAACCTGCATAATTTACGGTGAGGATGACTTCATCCTTGATCCTTCTTAGAGTAGGCAGAAATATTCTCAACTCTTTCGACTCAATGAAATCGATGAACTCCTGAAACCTATCCAGTCTCTCTTCCCCCGAATCCTTACTTGAAGAGAACAAGGACTTCACCCGCACCCAGTCCAGAGAGGGTTGAATAAACATGGAAGACGTTCGTCTTGGGGTAAAATATTTATGAGAGGGGGTCATTAGGATGAAAGGAATACAATGTTCCTCTAACTCGCTGACCAAGGGATCACAATATTTTTCATACCACGAATCAATCAGGTACGAGAACGAAACCCCATCGCTCAAAAAGATAACCTCCGCTCTCCGAGGCTTTGCGTTTTTCAAGTAATCTTTCAGGTAGCCATGACCAAATTTCAGAAGGCCTCTCATCTCTTGCGACAAGAGCCTCGCCAATCGCCATCCTTTCGAAGCAGACCTCACAGAATGGTAGAGAGCAGGATACATGGAATAGTTGGTTAAGTTAGTGGCAAGCTCCAGACGAACGAGTGGCCAGATATGAATCCCATCGATCATCCACTGATCAACCGGAAAACGTCCTTCCACTTCGTTCAAAAGATCCATGATGTCTGCTATCTTCATGTTATTTTCAATACCAGGCCTCTTTATCGTATTCTAACCATCGCAAAAAAGAGCTTCTTCCCATGAGTGATGAGAAAAAAGGGATCGCCCCAGGCAATGTAATTGAGTAGGAAAAAAAGAACGCCAAAGGCAATAGCTTTAATCCCAACGAATGACCACAGGTTCAAATCTTTAAAAATTAGGAGAGAAAAAGAGAAGATTGCCGACAGGATGAATATGGAAATAAACTTTCTATACTCCCAGTGAATAATCTCGAATGCATGTCCTATGAAACCGATAAAGAAGGTCCCTATCACCTGGGCTAACATCGTAGCCACGGCTGCGCCGAAGAGGCCGTACCGGGGTATCAGTAACCAACTCAACAAAATATTTGAAACAGCCCCTATCCCTGTCCCGATGGCAACGAATTTGGTAGCTTTTTTCACAAAGAAGAGTATGTTGACCAGAAAATAGTAGATTCCACCCAGAACAAAGTAGAACGCCAGGAAAGGAACAATGATATAGCTCTCGTAAAAGGCTTCCGTGGTCAGGATGAAAATGGCTTCTTTTGAAAAAAGAGAAATCACGGTTCCGAGCAAGCAGTACATGACCACCAAAAACAGGACGATATTTTTCAGATGGTCCAGTTCTTCTCGCTTGTTCGTCGATAGAATACCCATCGAGATTGGAACATAAGCTTTGTTGATCCCGTCTGAAACGACACCGATGATGCTCCCGAACATGAAGCCTATATTATAGAGCCCCGCGGACCCTGTGTTGACCAAGTAGTTAAGAAAAAGTTTGCCGGTGGCATTTGAGATTTGACTGGCGAGGGAGTGAGGGACCAATGGCAGGGAATAGCGCAGGGCCTCCTTTAGATAAAATTTATTAATGCCAAATACGACGTCTTCTCTTAACGCATAAATAGATGTCATAAAAAACAGGACAGCCGTAATCAAGGTGGCTGTCAGTGGGCCTTCCGCTCCCCACCCGGCAAAAACGACAAGGCTTATTGCCAATCCCACGTTTACCACAAATTGTGTTAATGAGAGGATGGCGTATTTTTTCGTTTGTTCTCTTGTTTGGAGTAATCCCAGATAGATAGTAAAAAAGGGTTGAAATATGACTACTCCGATGCCGAGGACCACAAAGGGCCAGAAGGGTATTTCACCGATGACCGGTTTGAAGAGAATTTGACCAAAGAGTATCAGCAATCCTCCCACCCCAATCGAAAAGATGAGAATGAACGTGAGGATGGTCCCCCAGAAAGCCTTCAGTTTCTCGGGTTCAAACCGGTAATCAAAATAGAAACGCGTCATGGCTCCATGGAGGGAGAGCATCAGGAAAATGGTAAGGAAGCCGTTGATGGAGTTCACCACAGCCAGAATTCCATAATCGTTCGGCGTGAGGTAACGGGTATAAAGAGGCAGCAAGAAGAAAGCGATACCGTTCTGGAGAATCGTCGTAATCGTATAGATGGCTGAGCTTTTTCCAAGTCTTTGAATTAAGGACATTAGGGTTGATCTACCGAAAGGGGAAATTTGTTCCTATCTTCCTCGCCCGAACATATCCCACTGCAGGGGAGTCCCTTGGGGGATCGATTTCTTTGATCTCTTTCCCAACACATCCCTGAGATATTTGGGCGGCAGGCCAAACCCGGGCCGGATGGACCTCACATTCTCCTCCGAAAGAATTTCGCCTTTTCTAATATCTCTCACGGCAAACAAGGAGCGTCTGAAGACCTTGCTCTCTTTCTCACTTTCTGTTGGTCCATAATGTATCTTGCCGGTCGCTTTCTCGACCATCCGGATATTGGAGACCAGTTGTTTAAATTCTTCAGGTTCGAGAGAGAAGAAACTGTCCGGGCTCTTCACTTTTCTCGACAAGGTGAAATGTTTTTCCACCATCACGGCTCCAAGACTGACGGCTGCAATCGATACCCCGATCCCAAGAGTATGGTCCGATATTCCCACCGGCAACCCGAACAACTCTCTCATGTGTGGAATGGTCTTCAGATTCATTTCCTCGGTCCGGGCAGGATAACTGCTGACGCATTTGAGCAGAATGACCTCCTTAGCCCCTGCCCCTCTTGCAGTTTCAACGGCATCTCTGATCTCTGAAAGGGTGGCCATCCCGGTCGACAGGATGACCGGTTTCTTCGTTCTCGCCATGTATTCAATGAGGGGCAGATCGACCAGTTCAAAAGATGCAATCTTGTGAATCAACACCTCCAGGTCTTCGAGAAAATCGACGGCTGTTCTATCGAAGGCCGTAGATAGGAAGATCAGTCCTGAATCATCAGCCACCTTTTTCAATTCCTTAAACCAACTCCATGGTGTATAAGCCTTTTCATAGAGCTGATATAATGTCTGCCCTTTCCACTTGGGGTGTTTGACCTCGAAATATTTATTCTTTATGTTCAGGGTCAACGTATCAGGAGTGTAGGTCTGAAATTTTACGATATCTGCACCGCACTCCTTCGCCCTCTTCACCATTTCAACCGCTTTTTGAAATTTCTGGCAGTGGTTGGCCGATATCTCAGCGATGATGTGGCAACGGCTTGAAATCTTGAATTTAATCATTTAATCCCTCGTATATTTATAGAGCACGATCGATTCACCCGCTTTGAAAGCGCGCTGACAGAATCGATAACCGGCTTTTTGGAAGGCCTTTTCCGAAACAATATTTCCCTCCAGGATTTCCGCCCTTACTTCTACGACCTTTCGATTTTCTCTCAGATATTTAAGGGTTGCCTTCGATAGAATCTTATTCCCCAAACTTCTCTTGAGAAAATCCGGGTTCAGATTGATGCTCACAAAGGCCCAATTCCCATTTTTCCTCTCGAATCTGACTTGGCCCAATTTCTCTGACTTATCATTTTCAGCCACATAAATTCTGGTGTCCTTACTCCTGGCCTTCTTTCTAAACCATTCGACGTGGTGTGAATAGTCGATTTCCTTCTTATCAAAGGACCATCTTCTTGCTTCAAGTTGATTTCTCCAGACCCACAGATCATAACAATCCTTCTCATTCACTTCTCTTAAATGAAGACTGCTACCTTCTTTGAGAGAACTCACGATCCGGTCGATCGCCCTTTTCACTCCCTTTCCGTCAATGGTCGCTCTTCCTTTCTTGCTTCTCTCTTTCCTCATTTCGTAAGGAAGGAGTCGGTCAACCTCTCTCTTTAACTTATCGAGCAAGCCCCTATCTCGATACCAGCCTGCGTAGCTAATAAAACCCGCCTTTTGCCACCCTTTTATATTAGGCAATTGATTATCGGATAGACCAATCACGATGGTAGGCACGCCAACTCTTGCCAGCTCATACAGGGTTTGCCCCCCTCCGGAAATGGCGAGATCAGCATTGAGCATTACTTTCTTCATCCCCTGCGCATCCGGAAAATAGAGAAGTACCGTAAGAGGGCCCTTCAAATTTCCTATCTCAGTTATATTCTTAAATCCTCTTCCCACCACCACTTCTTTTCTGATTCCAGGATAGGTCTGGATCAGGTGCTTTAGTATCCTTGGAGTAATCTTCCTGTCATCTCCCCCAAAGGTGATCATCATCGTTTCAACTTCTTTTCTTATCTTCCTCTTCGGAACTTTAGAAAACTCCTTCCTCAAGGGGGTGTAGTCAATACCAAGCAGATAAGTCACGCCCTCTCTTTCTGGATAACGACGTTTTTCAGCACCGATGGCACCGTTGATGACAATGCCTTCCGGATAATCGAGCCTCTGCGTATCATCGAAATAGACCGCATAATGAACCATTCCGCAAACTTCTTCGTAAAGATTTCTATCCGCCAAATAGGAGTCGACCAAAGCGACATCCGCCTCTCCTATCATTTCAAACAATTCAGCTCGTCGCTTCAGCCAGTTAAATATTTTGTGTCTCTTCCCTTTGAGTAAGTCCCTCACAGAGTTGTCCCCGTTTACAATGAGAGTTACCTTAAAGTCCCTTTCTCTGAAACCCTCATAAAACGAGAGACAACGAGTGATATGTCCAAATCCCCGGTCTCTTCCTCCCTCCGTAAGAATCACCAATTTCATAAAGGACTATCTCTTGAAGTAGTACCTGGCCAGGTTTAGGTCATCTCCATCGTCAACTTCGATCGAATACTTTCTATCCTCTTGAATAATTCCAACCATCCTCTTCCCAAGAAACGTGTGAACCCCCGACCGGTTTTCACTTCTCATCAATACGTTTCTCTTCATCGCGACGATGGCGCCATCCAGAAGATACATAGGCTTCACATCCTGGGCCCGGTAGGTTTTCACATTCTTCAAAAAGGGCGATAGTAGGCCCTTTTTGTCCATTCGCTTCATCCACTGAGGATACTGGCTCACGGGGTAAACTGTAACAGCGGAATCCGCATCTTTCCTTATCATCTCCCGAAGGACCTGATCGATCTGGCCCTTTTTCCTGATGGGGATGTTTGCCTGAAGCCATACGACGATATCGGCCAGATACCCTTCCTCACCTTTCAGAAGCCGGACGACATGTCGCAGCGCCTGCTCGATCGGTGCCGTATCGGTCGAATACTCCTTGGGCCGTTTCACCACCTGGACATCGTACTTCATCGCAACCCTGGCAATCTTTTCATCATCCGTGGAGATGACAATCTTATTGACCATATGGGATTGGAGGGCGGCCTCGATTGCATAGGCAATGATCGGCTTTCCGAAGAAGGGAATGATGTTCTTGTCCTTCAATCTTTTGCTTCCCCCTCTTGCAGGGATAATGCAGAGAATGTTCATACGTCTCCTTTGGATGGAGGGTGCTTCATTTCATTCCATGCTTTCAGTTCTTTCACCATGCCGTCATGGATCCGATATAATTCTTCGTCCGTAAAATCGGTGAAGTTCACGCTGATCTTCTCTCCTTGTTCATCGAGCCCCAACAAATATGCTTCCTCATTCTGGATCTTCCCACGGGCTAAGGCCATCTGATAAAGCTCGGTCCCAGGGTAAGGCGTCAAAAAGAAGATGACCTCAGGGGCCAGATTCAACTCCTTGCAAAAATCGATTGTTTCTTGAATCGTTTCTTTTGTCTCCCCTGGATAACCGATCATAAACGAACAGTCAGCCCACCCGAGATATTTTTTCGTCAGACGAATGGCATTTTTGGCCTGTTCGACAGTCACCTTCTTCTTAATGAAATCGAGCATCCTTTGACTCCCAGATTCAATTCCGTAGCCGATCAAAACACAGCCTGAATCTGCCAGGGTGGCCACCAGCTCTTCTGTCATAAGATTCACTCTGCCAGCACATCCCCAGGTGAACTGTTGACCATGTTTTTTCCCCAATTCCTTGATTCGTCTGCAAAATTCATGGACGAAATCTTTTTTCATAACGAACTCATCGTCGACAAAATGAAAATAGGTTACTCCGTATCGCTTGTGAAGTAGATCTATTTCTTGGACGACATTTTCCGGGGACCGGTGCCGATAGCCCAACCCCATAAAATCGTGATAGCAGTAGATGCATTGGTAGGGACACCCCCTCGTGGCAAATAGATTCATCGAAAGCGGTGTATCCTGATCTGCCGAACCATCAATCCATTTGTTCCGATTCGGGGCTCCAACGGGATTTTTCAAGTAGATCTCCATGGAGAAAAGGTCCCATGCCGGCAGGGGTATGGAATCGAGATCCATTATCGGGAACCGCTTCCCATTCTCGAATATCTTCCCAGAAGCGTCCCTGTACCAGATCCCCTTCACTTCAGACAGATCTCCCTCCCCTTTCAGTACTTTCATCAACTCCCTGACTGTATCCTCCCCTTCACCGACACACACGACATCGACCGGATTCCTCTCCAGCATCAGTCCGGGAACAGAAGAACCTACACTTCCACCCACAATCCTTTTCTTATCCGGATGGTATGTCTTAAGTAGTGAGAGAAGCCACTTTATATATTTGTAGGTCGTGACAATGCCACCGATTCCGACAACATCGAAAGAAGCCCTTTTGATCCTCTCCTCCACCTCTTCCCGGTCCCATCGGTGGGCATTGATATCCAGAACCTCCACCTCATGCCGGTCCTGGAGCAATATAGAAGCAATATAGCCGAGGCCCAATGGAAAGACATTGGGTTTCGACCATTCTCGAATGGGAGGATTGATCAGGAGAATTTTCATTTTTTTAGCAGAAACATGATGTCCAGATTATCATTGTTGACGTACTTAAACAGTTGGACCTTGACCGGCTTCAGATCGGAAAAGGTTTTCCTGAAAGCCTTTGCGAAGTCCGTCTTCCAGAGTAAACCCTTCTCCCCCCGATACGGAATCTCTTCATATTTCTCCGAATAATACTCATAGCCCCAGATATACTTCCGGCTGCAACGATAGATCTCCTTTAAGGCCTTCTTGATATTTTTGGGACTGATATGGATGAGAACTCCAGAGGTAAAAACGAGGTCAAAATATCCATCTTTAAAAGGGATATCAAAGATATTCCCCTTAATGATCTGAATCCCCTTAGCCCTTTTCTTTGCCATCTCCACGGCGTAATCCTGGGGCTCGATTCCATACAGGTTATCAAACCCCATCCTTTGAAGGCACAAAAGTTGATTTCCAATATTGCAGCCCACTTCAAGAATCCGCATGGAACGGTCAAGTCCGTTCAGGAATTGACCGTTCATCTCTGTCCGGGTCACTCCGAAATTGCGCTTGTAGAGCCTCTCCATGGCGCTCAGGGAAGTCCGGTTCCGATCCGTATACTCTTGGCCAAAATCCCCCGCCCATTTTTCAATCTGCCGATTCGATTTCCGCATGATCCCCACTCCTATCTCAAATCCTCACCTGAATGCCCTTCTCTCTCAAAAAATGTTTGGTCTCCAGAGGGGTCATCTGGGTGAAATGATAGATGCTTGCTGCAGCCACCGCTGAGGCCTTTCCCTTGACCAGGACTTCGAGCATATGGTCATAACTCCCTGCCCCGCCGGAAGCAATCACCGGGATGGAAACCGCATCGGCCACGGCTTGAATTAATTCTGTATCATACCCTTCCATCGTCCCATCTCTATCGATAGAGGTCAGCAATATTTCTCCTGCCCCCAGTTGTTCAACCTCCTTCGCAAAAAGAATAGGTTCCTTTCCCGTTGGCTTGGTTCCGGAATGAATAAAGACCTCATGTTTCCCGTCGGCCGACCTTTTAAAGTCGATGGAAATCACAATGCACTGGGAGCCGAACTTCCGGGCCGCTTCTCTGATCATCTCCGGCTCCTCAAAGGCGGCGCTATTGATCGCCACTTTGTCGGCACCGCAGCGGAGAAGGGTTTTTACGTCCTCCACTTTCCGAACCCCTCCTCCCACGGTCAGAGGCATCAAACACTCATCGGCAAAATCATCGACCAGTCTGAAGTCCGGGGATCTTCCTTCCTGGGTGGCACTGATATCGAGAAAGATCAATTCATCCACCTCGCGCAGCCGGTAAACCTTGATGGCTTGCAGAAGACTTCCCACTCGCCTCCAGCTATCGAAGCGGACTCCCTTGACAAGGGTGAAATTTTTATAAAGGAGTATGGGAATGATACGAGTCTTGATCACCTTGACCCTCTCAAAGAGACAAGAAGTTACTGAGCAGTTTGAGACCTAATTGCAGGCTTTTCTCGGGATGAAACTGAACCCCTATCACATTTTTTCTATTCACTGCCGAGACAAAGTTTCCGCAATAAGGTGTCAAGCAGAGAATATCCTCCCGGTTCTTGCAAGCGAAGTGGTAGCTGTGGACGAAGTAAAAATCTTTTTCCGAGGGTATGTTCCTGAAAAGGGGGTGAGGTCTCTTGAGCACGACCTCATTCCAGCCTATGTGGGGGACTTTTACCCCGGGTCCATCAGGCTCAAATCGAACCACTTCTCCGGGGATCAAATCTAATCCCGCTGTCTCTCCGTCTTCGTACCCCCGGCTGGCAAGAAGCTGCATCCCCAGACAGATTCCAAGAAACGGAATCTCCTTCTGAAGAACCTCTTCTTTTATAGTCTGCTCGAGGCCAAGCTCTCTTATATTGCGCATCCCGTCGCCGAAGGCTCCCACTCCCGGAAGGATAATGTAATTTGCCTCTTTAAGATCTTCAGCCCTGCCAGTAATCACGGGCTCTCCCCGACATTCTTCGATCGCCCGGGCGACAGAGTCGAGGTTTCCCATAGCGTAGTCGATAATGGCCACTTTTTTCATCGGAGGGGATCACTCGTCATTGTCATAGTTGATCTTTGTCAGATTTCCGTTTTTATCTTTAATGAGGTTTCCCCGCGAATCGCAGACGAAAAGCTTCTTATTGGTAAAACGGTCGCAGACCTTGATGAACTCGTCCAGACTCATGTCGATCTCTTTAAGAATTTCCTCCAGCGGATAACCGAGATAGACCCACGGAAATTTCCCGTCGTGAAGTTTTACTAATTGGGTTGCTTCCTGCCTCGTGATCCTTCCGCGCCTCACATGTATACATGCCAAATCGGTTGCACGGCCAAAAGCAAATTTCAGAAATTTGAAATAATCATGAATACCTGTTTGACAGTTGTCGAGGTTTTCGTAATTCACCAAAGAACCTTCGACCGCCCGATGATAAGTCCTGAACCCATAGGCCTGAGCCACCAGAGCGTTATGATAACCGTCCCAGGGAACATAATATCCAAGAAAGATTCCTGTGACGCCCACCCTTCTCAAATCGTCATCCGTGGGGTAGGTATATTGGACCAAATCCTGCTGCCTGACAATATTCTGTCTAACCAGATCGGATACCCTCAGGCCGAGCAACCCGCCGAACTCTTCCAACCACCTCCGCGTGAGGGTATTGTTCTCCGCCGCGCCGGCAGGCCCCCCATATTCGTTCTGCGAGTTCTCCCCCCATACGATGAGAGGGATCTGCATCTGAACGGCGATCCTGACCGGGATGGTAAATATGGTGACATGCTCAGGCCACGAGATGTCACCGATCTCAGTCAGGGCCAGATAATTGATTTTTCTCCTCACCACTGGGTTCGTCGTCACCTCGATGTAATCGACTCCAAGCCTTTTTAGGTTTTCGATATTGTACCGCCCGATCTCGGAAAGCTTGTCCGTTGAGGAGGTAACGCATAAAGGCGTCATCCCGAGTTCAAGCATGGTAATGACCTGGTAGTGACTGTCCTTACCACCGCTCACCGGAACGATGCAATCATAGTTGCTCCCGTCTTTTGACCTGTAACGCTCCAGAATGCGAAGCAGCTCCCCTTTTCGCACATTCCAGTCAATCTCCTTCCGGCCTTCGTAGGAACGGCAGGCATTACAGACCCCTTCCTCGTCGATATGGAGGTCGGGCTTGGTCTCGGGCATGATGCAATGTTTGCAGTATCTAATCATGCTAAGCTCTCCTTTAATGTCTTGATCACATAATGGACATCCCTGTCCGTCATGCCGGGATGAATGGGAAGTGTCATGGTTCGGCGATAATAATCTTCCGCCTTTTTGCACATTCCCTTTTCATATCCCAGTCGACGGTAGTAAGGATGAAAATAGACCGGAATGTAATGAACCTGCACACCGATGTTCGAGTCTCTTAATCTCTCAAAAACTCTTTTTCGTTTGGAAGCATCTTTCAGACGGATACAGTATATATGCCAGGCTGACTTCACAGAGGGCCTGGTCACAGGTAAAACGATTTCCTCCAATTGAGAAAGTTTCTCATTATAGAGAGCGGCAATCTCTCTTCTCCGCTTTAAAAACGCACCGATCCTCTTAAGCTGGCTTCTTCCAAGTGCACACTGGAAATCTGTAATTCGGTAATTGAAACCAAGGGCCTGCATTTCAGAGTACCATGGGCCTTCATCCTTCTCCATCAATGCTTTCCTTTCCCTCACGATCCCATGGTTTCTCAACATCAAGAGCTTCCGGTAAAGCTGCTGATTGTTGGTGAGAATAGCACCTCCCTCTCCAGTTGTAATCGATTTCACAGGATGGAAACTCAAAATGGTCATATCCGAAAACCGTCCATCTCCCACCCTGATCCACTCGCCCCGCCTGCCCCGCCTTGAAAGTCTGTATTCCGCACCCAGGGCATGGGCAGCATCTTCGATGACCATCAAGCCATGCTTCTTGGCAATCCTTCTTATCTCATCCAGGTCACATGGGTGACCAGCAAAATGCACCTGGATAATGGCTCTGGTCCTTTTTGAAATTCTTTTTTCGATCTTACGGGGATCAATGTTGATCGTATCTTCCTGGATATCCACGAATACGGGTCTGCCTCCGCAATAAAGGACACTGTTTGCTGATGCGGCAAAGGTGATCGGAGAAGTGATCACTTCATCTCCAGCCTTTATCCCCGCCGCAAGACAGGAAACATGCAAAGCTGCCGTTCCATTAGAGACGGCTACGGCATATTTCGCACCCGTATAACTACAGAGGGCATCTTCGAATTCCTTGATGGCAGGCCCCTGGGTGATCCAGTCTGACTTTAAGACCTCGATGACAGAGGAGATATCTTTTCGGTTGATAGATTGGTGACTGTAATGAAGATATTTATTCAATCTCAACCCCCTTTACGATCTCCCCAAGCTCTGAGACTGACAACCATTGGTCGTTCCTATCACTCCGATATGTAAACCCTTCCGGCACATAGGGATAGGGGTCATATTTCTTGAAGGCATTTCCCCTCGCAACCGTAGGCGGCAGGATGATATAAATTCCATTATAGATTTTGGTATTTCGTGCTTCGTCCTCCGAGATCAGTGTCTCGTTGATCTTCTCCCCCGGTCTCACACCGATCACTTTGAAAGTACATTCCGGTTCAATGGCTTTGGCTAAATCTACGATCTTCATTGAGGGAATGACGGGGACGAAAACTTCTCCTCCTTCCGCCTCATAGAGAGACTGAATCACTACCTCCACTCCCTGCTCTAAAGTGATCCAGAACCTAGTCATGCGGTCATCGGTGATAGGAAATTCTTTAACCTTCTGTTTTTTGAGGTTGAGGAAAAAAGGAACCACACTCCCCCTGGATCCGACAACATTTCCATAGCGCACGACAGAAAAGATAACCCTTCCGCCCGCATAGGCATTGGCAGCAATAAATATTTTTTCAGCAGAGAGTTTGGTTGCTCCGTATAGGTTAATAGGAATAACAGCCTTGTCGGTCGATAGGGCAATAACCTTCTTGACTCCCTTATCGATGGCCGCGTCGACAATGTTGTCTGCTCCGACCACGTTCGTTTTGACGGCCTCGGTGGGGTTATATTCAAGGGCAGGGACCTGCTTTAGCGCAGCAGCGTGAATTACGTAATCGACCCCCTCGAAGGCCCTGTAAAGCCGGTCTTTGTCTCTTATGTCTCCCAAGAAATAGCGGATAGGATACTCACTATCGGGATAAACCTTGGCCATCTCGCTCTGTTTGAATTCATCGCGGCTGAAGATGATTAGTTTCTTAGGCCTCTCTTTTTTAAGAACGATTTCAGTGAATTTCTTCCCAAAGGATCCTGTGCCACCGGTGATGAGAATTACTTTGTCGTTTAGCATAGTTTACACCTCGAAAATTCTAACATCTCTCATTCATAGGAGCAGGGAATAGTTTTATTTTTAAATGAGACTATCTGCACAAAGTCCGCATGATCTATCATCAGAATTACTTAGAACTTTATCCCCTTTAATTCCATATCACTTCTCTCCGATTTCCCTTTCTTCTTAAATTCTAAATACTTTTGTAGAATCCAACCCCTTCTGCTTTGCTAAAGATTTGATGTACGAGGTTTGTTCCTGCATCGAAGTGATCAGAATGGCATCAGGGTTTAATCCCTTCATTTCCTGCAAGTTAAGGACTTTATGGCCGAGAAATTTCTTGCCCTGTTTGTCTCCGTCTTCGTCTGTAATGCCTACCAATTTCATATCTGATCCTTGAAGAGTAATATACGCAACCTCCATCTCGTCACTTACCCCACAAAATGCAACCCGTTTCACCCCGTCCTCCTGCATCTCAAGGAGTCTTTTCGAAATCACTTTTTTCATTTCCGCATAGTGTTGAATATTATAAAAAAAGAAATGTACCATCAGCTTCGACTTTTCTGCAAAACCTTTTGGGGTCAAATAGTATGCAATTCTTCGTGGTGGAAACCCTTTCAACCTGATCAAGCCCCTTCTGGCCATTCTCTTGATACAGGCATTGGTTACTCCCAAAGCGATCCCAAACTTATGAGAAAGCTCCCGCTGGGAGACCTTCGGGTTCTGCTCGATCTCTCCTAACAACTGCAGATCGCGCATGCGATCGGAAGGCTTAAAAAGTTGATCTTGTAGGCTATTGTTCATTTTTTGAACAATAATAACCCAAAAAAAAGGTTTGTCAAGAAAAATATTGAATGATTAATGAAAATTGGGAGAGGGGGTTTTAAACCAGGGCAGGAGCAATGCAATCCAACTTTTTAATAAACCTTATAAATCTCTATCCGACACCCCTCCATTCTCCCTTCGGGACCTTGGAGGAGTAATAGCCGATCATTAGACCAGTTTTCTGAAAATCCAGGGCAATCCTGGTCTATCGTGCAGGAGTTAACCACCACGATCTTCACGCCCTCTTTTTGAATACGGTCAATTGCCTCTCCCCATGACCCTGGCATCTCCATAAATCTCCCATCCGCATAAAAAGCCAATCTCGAATATCGTTTCGGGCCCATGATGACTGACCCCTGAAAGCCTTTTTCCTTAAGCCAGAGCCCTACCTCCTTTTGAAGGAGTTTTTCTGCGCTTCCCGAGGAAACTCCCTGGATGAGGAATGCCGTGACAAGAAAAACAGCAATCAGGTGAGGTAGATATTGTCTTAACTTGCCATATCCTCCTGTGAGATGACGAAATCTACGAGAGGCCACTTCGGATATAAAATTCAAACCATGTCCTGCAAAAAAGAGAACGGGTAAAACCAGGGTGAGGCCATGCCGGGTGCTGAAATAGTAAATCTGTCTGGCATAGAATACTGACATAACGAATAAAGCCGCAAAGATAAAAGAGAGAAACCAGTCAGGGGATTGGAAACCCTCTTTCTTCCTTTTCCAGAACCCCAATAAAATAAGTAAAATAAGTAAATTTGTAGATTTAACAAATTTATAAATTACATCCAAAATAGCAAGGGGAAATCTGTGTCGATTTGCCAATTCAAGAGAGTCCTTAGAAATGTTAGGTAAAGAGTTATAGGCTTTTTCGCCCATCGCATCAATGGGATTTCTTGGTTTAAGGATTTCTCGGGAATGGGCTTTAATGAAATCAAACGAAAAGGATGTCATTTCCCCAAATGCAAACGCCTTTCGGCTCGAGTCTATTTTCAATGAAAAGAGCATAAGCGAGAGCAGCATTGGAAAGAAAAGGGCAAGGAGAGATAGGTTCCACACTCTCCTCCTTACCGAAATTCCTTCCTTCTTCCGAAACGCCGTATAGAAAGCAAGCCCCACCCAAAGAACAAAACCTTCAACCCGGGTTAAAGCCCCCAGCCCCGCACTGATACTTGCAAGACCAAAGAGGACTGGGCGATTTTTCTGGAATCCCTCCCAGACTAACCAGAGGGTAATGGCCATCAAAAACCAGAACAGGGGGTCCCTCAGGGTCTGGTTGTCATATTCTAAGAAATTGGGCAGAGTTAAATAAAAGATTGCAGATAACCAGGCTATCCTTTCATCAAACAGGCTCCTGCCAAGAAGAAAAACAGGAATGACGGTTAGCGTCCCTGTGGCAAGAGAAATGATTCGCCCGCTGAGTTCCCAGTCTCCGAGAAACTTCTGAACAAGGAAAATTAAAAAAGGATATAGATTAAAATAGCTCCCCGCAACTCCGGTGTACCCCCCCTCTGAAAACAGCCTGGCCATTTTCACCCAGAGCACTCCATCCAGAGGGATGATCTGCGGTTGAAGAAAGGCGATAACTCTAGTGACCAGCGTGATTAGAACAAGAAAAACCAATTTGATAGAAAGAGAATTGATTGTCATCTCAGAAAAGGCGTTTATTTAGATTCTCTGAAATATTTCGTTATAATTTTGATTATTCTTTCGCCTGCCCTTCCATCTCCAAACAGAACCTTTGACGATTTTCTTCTGAGCTTCAGCCGTCTTATTTCTTTCATCATTTTATTATGATCTGATCCAACCAATACATTCCATCCGCTTTGGACCGTCTCAATCCATTCTGTTTCATCCCATAAAGTAAAACAGGGAACCTTAAACAAGTGACTTTCCTGGCTAATAATATGCTTTCTTGGATCATCTCCTAATTAAAAGTGGCGTATGATTCTTACACAAATTACACAGGGGAGTCTAAATTTCTAATTCCTTCGGCATGCCGCTCATATTATATTACTGCAACATTTTTAGTCTGCAGGGTCACGCTGAATTCATCCGGACGGACGAGCTTTCTTGCCGATGCATTTAAAAATTCAACACTCACCGGTTGGTTGTCCTCTCCATAACTCACGATTACGCCCCCTGGCTCTTCAATGGCATCAACCGGCGGTTCATCGCGGATAATAAAGATGAGGACATCTGCTTCATTATCATATTTTATTCTCATTTCTCCTCCTTCCAGTACTTTTCGACTTTGCTGGTCCAATAGATGGTTAAAACTTTTTTTGAATCGCCGATTTTTTTAAAGGGAACCCGTAGTAAACCACTATATCTTCTTGACTGTGCAATCAAATCACCCATGTCACCAGGGACTATCTGTTCTGGGCTTTTCAGTAATTCCTCAACATCCAACTTTGTTATCCCTTTTTTTCTTTCCCATTCCTTCTGCCTCTCCTCTGCATGCTTTGTCCAGACAATCCTCATAAGCGATCCTCATAGCTTTATAGTCAATTTGAATTTAACAATTCTAAAAATACCATAAAAAAACCAACCCTTGCAAACATTTAAGTTCTAAACAAAGACATTTAAAACCTCCTCAGTATATCCCCTCCCCCTTCGATGTCTCCCTCCTCCTCCTCCCCTTTACCCTCTCCCACCAGTGGAGGGGAGGTTTTTAAAGAAAATATCTCTTCCTCTTACAAAACTCTCTCGGTTCTCGATCAAGGGAAATGATGAACCCATTTCCCCGGCTCGGATACCCCATAATCACCCCGTTGCCAGGGACTCAATTCTAACGCTGCATTAGTCTTCATAAACTCAATTAGCGATATCTTTCTTCATCCCAGAACCCAAGATCATTGAACCAGTACACTTTGGTAGTCCCATCAGTAAATTCAATCGTTAGTCTACCTTCGCTTCCATAATGAATAACCTTTGCCGATTTCACAGTCTTGCCGAGCCAATCGGTGAGTTCTTTCTCATTGTTTGGCTCTGTATAACTTACTTCAAATTTCTCTTTTTCCATTAGTGAAAAAATTCCACGCCTTTTCTGGCTGAACTTTATTCAGCATTCACTCTCTCTTCAACACGTTTTCTCGATATCAACCTTGCAGCCCGAGCAGAATCCCTAAGCTCCTTTAGCATATCTCCGTTATTCCTTAAATCGACAATCCTCAAACACTCTCTGAATAGTTTCACGGCAAAAGGTTTTAAAAGCCTGTATTCTTCTACGGTAACACCCCACCTATCCTGCCTCAAAAGCTCTATGCACTTATTCAGGACATCGGATGTTTTTTGACCGTATATTTCACCAGCATACTTTGTAACATCAGCTTTAGAAAGTAGCCTATAACCCCTGTAAGACAATGTTATGTACAGCATCCTGAATATTCCCGTTGCCAAAATGTCTCCGGGAGCATGTCCCTGGCATTTGCCTATTTTAATGCATATCCCCTCTGGTCCGTGATCTTCCTTTATCTCCTGTTCTATGTCAATAATCGGGAAATAATAACGAAGGCCTACTATATCTTTAAGGGCTTCAAGGTAATACTCTCGTGTTGGCTTTAAAGGAAATTCTTTGTTTGTTAGCAAACCCTTCAGGTATCCGTCATCTTTCAAGACCACTCCGTTGCGAATGCTGTTCGCAAAAGGTGAACCGATCGTGAAAATCCTTTCAACATGGGTAGGCTCATAGATGCTATATTGCACCTTGAATTCTTCGCTCATCATCCTCTTGTGCAGAATATTGCTGACTTCCTCGTCATGATCCTTCTTGCAAATCACAACGATATCAATATCGGAACCCTCCTCATCAAAGCCGAATACTGTGCTGCCTATGAGGATAACACTATGTATCTTTTCCCTGCGCTCTTCTAGAAAAGAGAGTACCTGCTTTATAAACGTTGTTTTGTCTGCAGTTAAAAGTAAAGGAGACAAGCTACTTTTTCTCATCTTCTTCTCTCGCTCCTTGAAATGGCCCCCTTGAGGTATGACAACCTCTTCTTTCATGGATTAGACTCGGGAAGGATGACATAACTCGTTTCACCATGGATAATTATTTCCTCCTCTTTAATTCATCCCTGAATGCTTCCAGCCTTGGGAGTTCCTCCCTGTCTCTTTGCCTCTTCGCTGCTCTTTTGCTTTCAATGATGTCATCGATTGATGCACATGGAAATTTGCCGTCAATAAGCGCTTTGTGCATCTCTGCTCTGTCAAAAGACTCTATTCCGTCAGGTGCAAACACCAAATCGAGAGGAATAGGCCCGCCTCTAATCTGGATAAAATCTTTTCCTGAAGCGATTGCCTCCTCAAGCTGCTTATCCATTTCAAAACCAAGTTCTTTTAAGGCGTCTAAAAGGTTCTTACAATTTGCTTGGGTCTTTTCTGGGAAAATATCAATATCCTGGGTTGTTCCTGGATAGCCATACAGTATGGCGGCGCCTTTCCCGATAAAAAGGTATCTAATCTTATGTTTCTCAAAAACCTCGGTTAATCTTGCAAGCTTATTGATCATCTTTAGAATGATAACCTAACCATGTTGGCGTATTTTCATTAGCCCATTTCCGGTATTCCCTGGTAGTCCCAAATATCCGGTAAGGCGCCTCATCAATGACAGGTAATTTCATCGGTAAAAATCCCAACTGAATTCGCTCATAAACGGTGCGAGAAAGACCATCCGCAAAGTCAAATCTCAATTGCTCCTCTTCGCTTATCCTACCTATCTGATAGGTAACTTTTCTCACTTCTTGCCCCCCTTTCCGTCTGAAGCACTCTTGCCGGATGCGTCAGGAAATGGAACTACTCTATTTCCTGCGATGACCTCTTCTTTCTCTTTTAACCATTCCGTTATGATATAAACTTAATTTTTTATCATCCTATCGAATTTTTATCAAAAAATCGACAATTTTCCCACTGGCTTTGCCATTGCCAAAGGCATTCGGTGCTTTCATGGGGAGTATCTCCCTCATTGCTTCATGCACTCCTTGAATAATCCTCTTTGTTTCTGCCCCTACCAATCGATTCCATCCGCTCTTCACGGTCTCCACCCATTCTGTCTCGTCCCTTAACGTTAAACAAGGGACCCTGAACCAGTAGGCTTCTTTCTGCACGCCTCCGGAGTCGGTCAGAATGGCCCTGGCATACTTTTCCAAGGCTAACATATTGAAGTAGGAAACGGGTTCGATGATCTTAACATTTTGGGTCTCTTTGGAAAGACGGTGAATGCTGATCATCTTTCTCGTTCGGGGATGAAGAGGAAGAATGACAGGAAACTTTTTCCCGATTTCATTGAGGGCTTTTAAGATGGATTTAAGTCTTTTGGGGTCATCGGTATTTTCGGCGCGATGAAGAGTGGCTAAGTAATAGTTCGGAGTTCGCCCGCCTGCCGACCGGGCAGGGAGTTCGGAGTTCGGAGTTAAAAGACCTAAATCTTTAAGAATGGTGGATTTTATTTCAGCTATTTTCGAATAATAGAGGATGGAATCGTACATGACATCGCCGACGTTCTTCACGACTTTTCCTCGACCCAGTCTGATCCCCTCTTTCAATAGATTCTGAACAGCTTGAGCGGTGGGACAGAAGAGAAAGGTGGAAAGATGGTCGGTGAGGAGGCGATTGATCTCTTCCGGCATCCTGCGGTTATAACTTCTCAACCCCGCCTCCACATGGGCAATCGGAATATTCAGCTTGGCAGCGGCCAATGCTCCCGCTAAGGTCGAGTTGGTATCGCCATAAACAAGAACCACTCCTGGTTTTTCCTTTTGAAGAACGGCCTCAATTCGTTCAAGCATGATTCCGGTCTGTTTCCCATGGGAACCGGACCCTACTCCCAGATGGTAATCCGGCTGAGGAAGGTCAAGTTCTTCAAAAAAGACCCGATCCATCAAGTAGTCATAATGTTGACCTGTGTGAATTAATATTTCTTCAATCTTCTTCTTGGATGTTTGAATGGCCCGGCTGACGACAGCGGTTTTAATGAATTGTGGTCTTGCACCCACGATGGTTGCGATCTTCACCATTTATATTAACCTCACTCCATCACGACCCTTCTGGTAGCGCTTGTCGCAGGCTTTGCACGTAGCCTTTCCGGATCGGAAAATAATCTCCTCCGCACACTGGCAGACCCAACCCTTTGCTCTTGCCGGATTCCCATAGACCACGGCATAATCCGGAATATCCTTGGTCACCACAGAAGCAGCTCCGATAAAGGCAAACTCTCCAATCGTATTGCCGCAGACAATCGTTGCATTGGCCCCAATCGTAGCCCCTCTTTTTACAAGTGTCTGCCGAAATTCCTTCTTTCTCGAGATAAAACTCCGGGGGTTAAAGACATTGGTAAAAACCATCGAGGGGCCACAGAAAACATCATCTTCTAACACCACTCCATCATAGATTGAGACATTATTTTGAACCTTAATATTATCGCCTAATATCGCGCCACGACTTACAAAGACATTCTGCCCGATAATGCAGTTTCTTCCGATCCTTGCTCCGGACATGATATGAGAGAAATGCCAGACCTGAGTCCCTTCACCGATCTCAGCGGGATCATCGACCACAGCCGTAGGATGCACAAAATACCCTTTTCCCATTTTCTCGACTCCTACTAGACCTAAAACAAGCGCGAATATGAAGGTGAAATCACAGCCGACCTATCGGACCGAAAATGCGACGGAGGTCGCAATAAATTGATTAGCCTACCCCCACCTGAAGGCATACTTCTCCCTTCCATTGTTTG
>Ga0208244_100357_pt1 | contig 48848 bp, 45 predicted proteins | sample SubbioCR12Aug_5A_FD_184828 | JGI IMG/M metagenome (GOLD analysis project Ga0208244, IMG submission 184828) | Serpentinite rock and fluid subsurface biosphere microbial communities from McLaughlin Reserve, California, USA - CR12Aug_5A (SPAdes) | ecosystem: Environmental > Terrestrial > Deep... | reverse complement strand
CGCAGCTACGACACCTTCCCGGTCAACGCCTGGGAAGCCGAATCGCGCCGCCACAACCGCTTCCAGGGCTGGGGCCACACCCCCGGCAGCTTCACGCCGCCGCCGTGGATCGCCCCGCTTGCGCGCTTCTTCCCCGGCGGCTCTCCACCCGGCCCGATGGCGCCGCCTCCGGAGGAACTGCCCGGCGAATTCCCGCACACGCTCGATCTGCGTCGGCGTTAACCCTTTCGCTTAAACGGAAAATTCCATGGCCCACATCCACTTCATCGGCGGCGAAAAAGGCGGGGTCGGCAAATCGCTGGTCGCGCGCATCCTCGCGCAATACCTGATCGACCACGAGCGTCCCTTCCTCGGCTTCGACACCGACAAGTCGCACGGCGCGCTGATGCGCTTTTACGCCGGCTACGCTTCGCCCGTCGTGGTCGACAATTATGAGAGCCTCGATGCCATCGTCGAAGCCGCGGCGGCCGATCCTGACCGCAGCATCCTGGTCGATCTCGCCGCGCAAACGCAGGACGCTCTCACCCAGTGGATGGACGACTCCGGCCTGCTGGAACTGTCGAGCGAACTGGGTGTGGCGATCACCTACTGGCACGTGATGGACTCGGGCCGCGACTCGGTCGACCTGCTGAAAAAGCTGCTCGATCGATTCGGCTCGCGCCTGAACTACGTGCTGGTGCAGAACCACATCCGCGGCGACAACTTCGACCTGCTGGACGCCTCCGGCGAAAAGCAGCGCGCGCTGGAACTCCACGCCCGCATCATCAACGTCAAGCGCCTGCACGAAACCTCGATGATCAAGATCGACGGCCACAGCAGCAGCTTCTGGTCGGCCACGCAGAGCGCCGATGCGCATGCGCTCGGCATCCTGGAGCGGCAGCGCGTGAAGATGTGGTTGAAGAACGCCTACAGCGAGATCGATACCCTTCATGTCTAACGAATATCCCTACGGAAAACTCGACCTGCACGATGCGCATCACATCGCCGGCGGCGCGAATGCGTTGCTGATGGCCTTGCAGGAAACCACCGAGGCCGGCATCGAGGCCGCCGACCCGCAAGCCGCCCGCCTCGCCAAAAAAGGGGTCGATCTCGGCGACGCGCTGCTCGACATGGCGCGCTTGCTGGTGTCGCGCGGCGTCTTTTCGAAAGAGCGCCACCTGAGCGAAATCCTCATCTACAGCGCCGCCATCGCCGACGGTTGCGAGGTATGCGCGTTGACCCATATCGACGGCGCGATCCGCGCCAAGGCGCCGGCAGCCGTCATCGACACCGTGCAGGCCATCGCGCTGTATGTACGTGCGCAAGCCGACGACGACACCTACCTGCTGTTCGACGCCTACACCAAACACTGGCAGCGCTTTGCCGACTGGCCGCACCTGCCCCATGGCAAGGTCACGAACCTGAAGTTCTACAACCTGATCGCGCTCTTGATGAGCCTGGTGGTACGCAAGCAGCGGCTGGTGCGCCTGCATAGCCGGGAGTTGCTGACCCGCAGCGACGTCACGCCGGAAGAGCTGCTCGAAGTCATCGGCATCGCCCAGGTGATGGGCGGCTTTCCCGCACGCTGGGAAGCGGTTCATATCCATGACGTGGCGGCCGAACTGCGTGAACAGGGGCTGCTGCCCGATCGATTCGTCGCCGTGCTGGAGCGGATTCCGGCGCCGCCCGTCAAAAGCTGACGCTCTGATCATGCGCGCTACGCTCACCCGCTTCTTCCCCGGCGAACTTCCGCATACGCTCGACCTGCGGCGGCACCCGTTCATACCCTGAAACCGTTCAGCGCATGATCCCTGCAGCGATGGAGCCACCCGGCGTGGACACGCCCCCCAAGGCCCCCCAGCGGGTGGTCAAGGTCCGCCGCGACTACAACACCTGGGTCGCGAACGAGACCATGGAAGACTATGCGCTGCGCTTTACGCCGCGCAGCTATCGAAAATGGACGGAATCGCGGGTGGCCAACACCGCTTTCGGCGCCGCGGCCTTCCTGGTGCTGGAGGCGGTGGGCGCAACCCTGCTGGTGAACTACGGCTTTCTCAACGCAGCGCTGGCCATCCTTGCTACCGGCCTGATCATCTTTCTGGCGGGCCTGCCGGTGTGCGTCTACGCAGCCCGCTATGGACTGGACATGGATCTGCTGACGCGCGGTGCGGGCTTCGGCTATCTCGGCTCGACGATCACGTCGCTGATCTACGCCTCCTTCACCTTCATCTTCTTCGCGCTGGAAGCGGCCATCATGGCCTATGCCCTGGAGCTGGCGTTCGGCATCCCGCCGGCGTGGGGCTACCTGATCTGCGCGCTGGTGGTGATTCCCATGGTCACCCATGGCGTCACCGTCATCAGCAGACTGCAGACGATCTCCCAGCCCATCTGGTTGGTGATGCTGGTGCTGCCCTTTGTTTTTCTGCTGGCCAAGGAGCCGGGCGCGTTTGCCGGCATCGTCGGCTATGCCGGTAACGGCACCGCCGGCTTCGACATCCATCTATTCGGCGCGGCCATGGCAGTGGGGCTGGCGCTGATCACGCAGATGGGCGAGCAGGTGGACTACCTGCGTTTCATGCCGGAATACACCCCGGCCAATCGTCGCCGCTGGTGGGCCAGCGTGCTGGTGGGCGGGCCGGGCTGGGCGGTGCCGGGGGTGATCAAGATGCTGGGCGGCGCGCTGCTGGCCTGGCTTGCCATCAGCCATCTGGTGCCGGTGGAGCGCGCGGTGGACCCGAACCAGATGTACCTTATTGCCTACAGCTACGTGTTTCCCGATTACGGCTGGGCGGTCGCGGCCACGGTCCTGTTCGTGGTGATTTCCCAGCTCAAGATCAACGTCACCAACGCCTATGCCGGCTCGCTGGCCTGGTCCAATTTCTTCGCCCGCCTCACCCACAGCCATCCCGGCCGCGTGGTGTGGGTGGTGTTCAATATCCTGATTGCGCTGATGCTGATGGAGATGGACGTGTTCCAGGCGCTGGGTCGGGTGCTGGGACTGTATTCCAACGTGGCGGTGGCGTGGATGATGGTGGTGGTGGCCGACCTGGTGATCAACAAGCCGCTCGGCCTGTCGCCGCCCGGCATCGAATTCCGCCGTGCTTATCTGTATGACATCAATCCGGTGGGGGTGGGCGCCATGGGCATCGCCTCGGGGCTGTCGGTCGCAGCCTACGTCGGCCTATTCGGCGACGCGGTGCAGCCCTTCGCCATCTTCATTGCACTGGGCGCGGCGCTGGTCTGCTCGCCGCTGATCGCCTGGCTCACCGGCGGGCGCTACTACATCGCGCGCCACGACACCCCGGCACCCGGTGCCACGCCGGCGTCCACCCTTGACTGCTGCATCTGCGGCAAGGCCTACGAAGTCGAGGACATGGCCCGCTGCCCGGCCTATCAGGATCACATCTGTTCGCTCTGCTGCACACTGGACGCGCGTTGCCACGATTTGTGCAAGCCGCAGGCCCGCTTGGGCGAGCAGTGGGCCGTCTTGCTGGAACGCTGCCTGCCCAAGCGGGCGCAGCCTTATCTGGATGCCGGGCTGGGCCATTACCTGCTGCTGATGGCGGGCGTGGTGCCGTTCCTGGTGTTGCTGGTGGGCCTGCTCTACTACCAGGAGGTGCTGGCCCTGGGCGATGCAGCGGCCGCGTTGCTGCCCGCCTTGCAGCTGTCCTACCAGCGTGCGTTTGCCGCGCTGCTGCTGGTGTCCGGCGTCGTCGCCTGGTGGCTGGTGCTCACCCACAAGAGCCGGCAGGTGGCGCAGGAGGAGTCCAATCGACAGACGCAGCTTTTGATGCAGGAAATCGATTCCCACCGCCGCACCGACGAACTGCTGCAGAACGCCAAGCAGGTGGCAGAGCACGCCAACCAGGCCAAGAGCCGCTACATCACCTCGATCAGTCACGAGCTGCGCACGCCGCTCAACAGCATCCTCGGCTATGCCCAGATTCTGGATCAGGACCAGACGATCCCGCCCAACCGGCGCCAGGCGATCAACGTCATCCGCCGCAGCGGCGACCATCTGCTGTCGCTGATCGAAGGCACGCTGGACATCGCGCGCATCGAAAGCGGCAAGCTCACGCTGAACGTGCGCCCGCTGGATTTCACCGATTTCATCCAGCAGCTCGTCGGCATGTTCGAGCAGCAGGCGCGGCAGAAGGGGCTCGATTTCCACTATCTGCCGGAAGGGCCGCTGCCCGCCATGGTCCGCGCCGACGAAAAGCGCCTGCGCCAGATCCTGCTCAACATCCTGGGCAATGCCGTCAAGTTCACCGTCAGCGGCAGCGTGACGCTGCGCCTGCGCCATCAGCGCGAAATGGCTTTCTTCTCCATCGAGGACACCGGCCCCGGCATCACCCCGGGCGAAATCGGCAACATCTTCGAGCCGTTCTCCCGGGGCAGCGCGGCCCACGTCGGCGCAACGGGCGGCACCGGCCTGGGGCTGACCATCGCCCGCATGCTCACCGACCTGATGGGCGGCGAGTTGAGCGTGGCGGGCAGGCCGGGGGAGGGGAGCCGGTTCGAAGTGCGGCTGTTCCTGCCCAGCATCCGTGCCAAACAGCTGATGAAGGAATATCCGCTGGCGCCGCGCATCGGTTATGTGGGCCTGCGTCGCCGCATCCTGGTGGTGGACAACGAGCACGTGGACCGGGAGCTGCTGGCCAACATCCTGGAACCGCTGGGCTTCCAGGTGGCCCAGGCGTCCACGGGGCAGCAATGTCTGGAAGATATTCCCAGGTTCTGCCCCGACGTCATCTTCCTGGACCTGGCCATGCCGGGCCTGGATGGCTGGGAAACCTTGCGCCGCATCCGCACGGAAGGGCTGACGGATGCCGGAATTGCCATCATCTCGGCCAACGCATTCGAGAAGGGCGCGGAAAACGACGTCGGCATCTCCGGCGAGGACTTCATCACCAAGCCATTCCGCGTCGACGAACTGCTCGACTGGCTCGGCAAACGTCTCAACCTTGAATGGATCAGGGCCGACCTGCCGTCGGCGGCTGCGCCTTCGCCCGCCACGCCGGCCCAACGCGTCACGCCCCCCGGCCCCGAGTACAGGGCGGCGCTGAGCGAAATGATCGACCTGGGCTACATGCGCGGCATCCTGAAAAAACTCGACGAGATTGAGCAGTTGGACACGGTGCATGCCGAGTTCGTCCAGGTGATGCGGGTGCTGGCCCGGCGATTCCAGTTCGAGGCGATGAAGGAAATTCTGCGAAAGAGCACCGATGCCAGCCATTGATCGAATGAACGAGGACGTCGTCCTGATCGTGGACGATGTGCCCGAGAACCTGTCCCTGCTCTACGACGCGCTGGATGAGGCCGGCTATGCGGTGCTGGTCGCCACCAACGGCGAAAGCGCCCTTCAGCGCGCGCGCCAGAGCCTGCCCGACGTCATCCTGCTCGACGCTATCATGCCCGGCATGGATGGCTTCGAGGTGGCCCGAAACCTGAAGGCTGACCCGGTCACCGAGGCGATCCCCATCATCTTCATGACCGGGCTGACCGACGCCGAGCACGTGGTGGCGGCGTTTGCCGCAGGCAGTTCCGACTACGTCACCAAGCCCATTCGCCCTGCCGAAGTGCTGGCGCGCATCGCGGCCCACGTGCAGAGCGCCCGCCAGACGCAGCAGGCGCGCAGCGTGCTGGACGCATACGGCCAGGCCTGCGTATCAATGCGGCCCACCGATGGCGCGCTGGTGTGGCAAACCCCGCTGGCGCGAACCCTGCTGCATAAATATGGCGGCGAGGATGAGCGCCATCTGGTCGCGCGCATCCACGCATGGCTGCACGCTGCGCACACCAAACCCCCACCCCCCGCCCCGCTGGAAATCAGGGGCGACGAAGGCCGCATGGTCTGCGCCCTGCATGGCCACACCGATGAAGGCGAGTGCCTGCTGGTATTGCACGAGGAAAGCGACGTCGCCATCACGAAAGTCCTGGTGGATTCGTTCAAACTCACCCTGCGCGAAGCCGAAGTGCTGTACTGGGTGATCCACGGCAAAACCAACCGCGACATTGGCGACATCCTGGGAATTAGCCACCGCACGATCAACAAGCACATGGACAACCTGTTCGAGAAGCTGGGCGTGGAAACCCGGACTGCGGCAGCGGCGCTGGCGATGCGGCGGCTTCAGATGCCCGTGCAGGCGTGAGCGAGAAAGCTGAGCGGGGTTTCACTCAGGGCCAGGGGATTGGCAGGTCAGTAATTTAGTTCAGCGGTAAAAACTCAGGCTGAGTACGCAACCCATTGCTGTCATTGATTCCGACGAAGGCGTGCCTCCGGTTGTCGGCCATTGCTGCCGGTGGCCATCTAGGAGAACGAGGTCTGTTATGCGTTGCACATCTGCCTTGGGGCTCGTCAATCAACCCGCACACGTTCGTCGCTACTCACGCAGTTTCGATGCTCACGGCGACGGATTTAAATGCGGGTGTGCGACTTCGTGGGTCGACTTCTTGTCCTATCAATACGTTGGCTTCCGGGTAGTACGCCATGAGATTACCGGCCGGAATATCGTAGGCGTACACGCTCAGATTCCGCATGACGCCCGTATCTGATCGCACCGTTATGGAGTCTTCGTTTTTCAGCCCATGGGCAGCCATATCCGCAGCGCTCATTAAAACTGACCAGCGATGCGGTGTCTTTCGATACGTATCCTGCTGTTCATAAATAATACTGTTGAACTGACCTTCACTGCGCACCGTCATTAAGGTGTATGGATGGTTCGTTCCACAAGTGACGGCGGCAGGTAGCGCGTTTACTACAAAATGGGCGCGACCATCGAGCGTATTAAACTCGGGTGCATGTTTAATTCGATTGCGAATATAGAATTCCTTCCTGGCGACATCGATATCCGCCAAATCCTGCATGCCGGGTATGGTCGCCGCAATCGCTTCGCGAATTGTGCAGTGCTGCTTGAAGGTCGAAAAATCGAAGCGCCGCACCGGTATCAGACCCAACCCGATGTCGGCAAGAATGTTCACCTCGGGTCGCACATTGTCGAGCCGATCAATTCCGCCGTCACTCAGGCGCACGTAGTTGAACATCGACTCCTGGCTCGTCGGTTGCCATTCTTCGTCGCGCGCGGTCACCGGCAAAATCAGGCTCTCGCTGTTATCACAGCCATTCACATGACCAAGATTCAATGTCGTTGTGAGGAAGACTTTGAAACCAATCGTATCAAGCGCTTTGGCCGCCCAATGGCTGTCGGGCGAGGCCGCATAGAGGTTGCCACCAAGCATCAGCGCATTGTCGATGTTTCCGGCCGCCGCCGCTTGCAAGCAGGCCATGGTATCCATGCCTTTATCTCGGGGTAGTGTGACGTTGAGGCTGTTTTCGATTTTTTCAAATACCTCATCGGCCAACACCGGCTTCACGCCTACGGTTCCGACGCCCTGAATATTGCTGTGGCCACGCAGCGGCAATAAGCCGGCGCCCGGTTTACCCACCATGCCGCGCAGCATGGCGAGATTGGCAATGGCTTCGACATTCGCCACGCCGTGACCATGATGCGTAATGCCCATGCCCCACGCGAACACACACGCTTTTGATGCAGCGTAGACATTGGCAACGTCTTCGATTGCCTGCTTACTCAATCCGCAGGCCTGTTCGATGCTGTGCCAACTAGTGTTGTGAATATCCGCTAAATAGGCGTCGAAGCCCACGGTGTGTTCTTTGATAAACGCTTGGTCGAGTTGCTGATTGTCGACCAGGCATTTGGCGATGCCTTTGAATACGGCAAGATCCGACGCGATTTTCGGCTGCAAATAGTGCGATGCGATTGCGTGACCGCCCATCAATAATGATTTGGGACTTTTGGGGACAGCAAATCGTACCAATCCCGGCTCTTTTGCCGGATTGATAACAACCACGTGACCACCGCGCTCACGACAGTTTTTCAACTGGTGGATAAAGCGTGGATGATTCGATGATGGATTGGCGCCCAGAACAAAAATCGTGTCACATAAACCAAGGTCAGCCAGTTCAACCGTCGATGTGCCTGTGCCGATGGTCGGCGCCAGCCCCTCACCCGTCGCTTGATGACAAAAATAGGAACAGTTATTGATGTTGCTGCTGCCGTAAAGACGCGCCATCAATTGCAATACAAAAGCCGCTTCATTGGAGGAGCGGCCTGAGGCATAAAAAAAGCTTCGTTCGGCCGGCGCTGCAGCGAATCGTGCAACCGCGATGTTGAGCGCATCATCCCAGCTGACAGGTGTGAATCGATCTGCGTCTTTTGCCTTGTGTAACGGCGTGCCGAGGCGTCCCAGCCGTTCCAGTTCCTGCGCCGAGAGTTCCCTTAACTCCGACAGCGTGTGACTGAAAATCTGTTCCGGAATCGGTCCCTGAATGTCAGTGGATTGCGCCTGTATACTTTTGTTGCATACGGAGGGGAACTCATCGAGTTCGTTCACCATGCCGCCGCGTTGACCACCCATGCCCAAGCCACAGGCCTTACACGCATTATGCGCACTCAACGCTCTCGCCGCGTTCTTCACGCCGATACGCCGGACAGTGTTGAGCGTGTACAGGACTTTCTTGAAACCGCCACCAATCACAAGCGCGTCTGATTTCATGTTGTCGATCCCTTGGGGTCTCGAAAAAAGCGGATGATTACACTTCAGCAGCACAGATCGCGGCTGGCCGTGAAGCCCTATTGAAACTTCGTGGCTGACGTCGAATAAATGGAGTCAGACACGATTTGTTATTCGCTGCGCGACCCAACGGCAGGTGTGCAACGCATGGTAGACCTCGTTCTGCTAGATGGCCACCGGCAGCAATGGCCGATGACCTAACGGTCGCAGTGTTTGGCCTGACCGTCTGTTAATGGCCGGATTTCTGTCGGACAGGGCGCGGACCAATTTCCCCCGTTTGTCAGGCAAGACTGGATTCACAATTGCGCGAAGTTCTACTTCGCCCGCAACCCGCTCCACCCCTTGTCCTTCATGCAGAGCAGCAAGCCTCGTGTGGCCGACTGGGTTTGGCTGTCTGGCCGGTGGGCTTCACCCAGTTTCGCCACGCATGCCTCCGTGTCGGCTTTCAGACTGGCCGCGCCACTGCCGGTTTTCCACCATGAGCTCACCTTGAAGGTGTCCGTCATTTCGGGCGTTCTTTTCACGGCTGTGGCGGGTTGGGCGGCGCTGGGCGCGGCGCTGGCTGCGTTTTCGATTCTGCGGTCGCTGGGTATGACGGACGCTTCCACAACGAGGTCTGTATCCAGGGGCTCCATCCTGCTCAGGTTTTGAATGGCCCAGCCGTGATCGGCCATGCATTGCTCGACCGCTGCCGGGTCCGGTCCTTTTTCGCGGCAGGATTTTTTTGCCGCCTCCAGATCACTGGAGCTGGCGCCGCGCTTGTAGGCAAGCTCGCCGCAGCCGCTGAGCATAAAGACAAGCAGCAGCAGGATGCATCCGTTGCAATGCGTTTTTGTTTTCGCAAAATCGACCATCACCCGTCCCGAACGCTTTCGCGTGTGTCATTCAACGCAGCAAAAGGTAGCACCTGCCCGGGGTATTGGTCACCAGGCCGGTGTACGTCAGATGACTTATTTCCTCTCCCCAGGCTGCTGGCTAACCTGAGCCCGTGTTTAAAGGCTTAGGGCAATCGGGTGGCCAGCGTGTAATCGGCTGCTTCGGTTGGGTGACGATTATTCAATCAAAGGGGATGGGAAATGGCACTTGAAATCAAAAGAAATCCGCTGATGGCGGCTGTTGTCGCGGCGCTGATGCTGCCGGCAATGCCTGCCTATTCGGGCGGCACGATCACGTTTGGCCAGGACAAGTCGGTCAGCATCGGACTCGGAATGCGCGGCAGTTTCAGCAGCGTCGAAGATGCGGCACCCAATGGCGACAGATCACAGGATTTCAGTCTGGACAGCGCCCGCATTTATCTGTCGGGCTCGCTGAACAAATACATCAAGGGCATGCTCAACACGGAAAAGGATATTGCCGGCCAAGGCTTCCAGGCCATCGACGCCAACGTCCAGATCGCCATCACGCCTGAGTTGACCATTTGGGCAGGACGTTTTCTGTCGCCCAGCGACCGCGCCAACATGGCCGGTCCCTATTACTCATTGGGTGGCGGTTACTGGTCGGGCATCGCTTCCCGCTACGGCTACAACGGCGGCTACATCGGGCGAGACGACGGTGTGGCGGTGGTGGGCAGCTTGATGGGCGGCAAGTTTGCCTACTCTTTCGGTGTGTTTGAGGGCGAAACCGCATTCCAGATAGCCCCGGTCACGACAGGTACGCGCACTGGATCGGATGGCCTGATGTATGCCGGCCGGATTCAGATGGACTTCTGGGACGCGGAGCCGGGCTACTACGGCACCGGCAACTACCTCGGCGGCAAGGACATTCTTGCAATCGGCGTGGCCGGCAGAAGCCAGAAAAACGGCGCATTTTCCACCACGGCAACGGGCGACTACGCGTCCTACAGCATCGATTTTTTGATGGAAAAGAAAGGCGTGGGTCCGGGCGCACTGTCGATCGAAGCGGCGGCGTATGACTACGACACCAGTGACGTTTTCCTCAGCGAACAGGGCACGGCGTATTCGGCCGGGGTGGGTTACATCTTTAACCAGAAAGTGGGTTGGGGCCAGTTGCAGCCCTTCGTCCGTTACCAGAAATTCAACGCCGACACGAATATCGACACCGAGAAGTACGACGTGGGTGTGAACTACATCATCGATGGCTACAACGCCCAGGTCAGTGGGGTGTATTCGAACACGGAAGTCACCGGCGCAAGTGATGTGGATGCATTCACTGTCGCCATGCAGTTCCAGTTCTGATGACACGGGATGGGTGCGGCACCGCGCTGCGCCCATCGTGTCGACGCTTTAAAACCAGATTGCAGTTTCCCTTTTTTCAACAGACGCTCACCTCGCAAACCGTCGTGAATTCCTGAAATTGACCATGCCTCAAGCCCGCTGACATTTTCGGGCCTTGCTGGCCTGTCAGCCCTCTCCGCCGATCACATCAAGGTCGGCATCTTGCATTCCCTGTTCGGCATCATGCCAGTCAAACCATCAGCGCCAGCCACGCCGGCTGCGTGAAGGGCCGCACGCGGCTGATCAGGTTGAAGCCGCGAGTGCTCAGCGGAATCTCGAAATGCAGTTCGTGCGGCAGTGCCATCATGACCACTTTGAGCGCAAAAAAATGAAGGTCGATCCCGGAAAACCATAATTATCACCACGCGTCAGCAAAACCCTAAACATGGTCTTGATCACGCAATAAGCGTTCCATCGTTTGCGTGGTAGGCGTGTCCGGCTTACGTCGAATTGCGTATTCGCCTGGACAGCACTAGCCCCTACCATGGTCAACCGAAACCCGGCATGACGCCGGCAAGTCTATTTGGGAGCAGAGATGAGACACGGAGATATTTCTAGCAGCCGCGATTGTGTCGGCGTCGCAGTCGTAAACTACAAAATGCCACGCCTGCACTCGCGCGCCGAGGTGCTCGCCAACGCCCGAGCCATCGCCAACATGGTTGTCGGAATGAAATCCGGCCTTCCAGGAATGGACCTTGTAATTTTTCCCGAATACAGTACTCACGGCATCATGTACGACCGCGACGAGATGTACGCGACCGCATCGACCGTGCCAGGCGAGGAAACCGAGATATTTGCCGAGGCCTGCCGCAAAGCCAAGGTATGGGGGGTGTTTTCGCTGACCGGCGAGCGCCACGAGAGCCACCCGAACAAGGCACCGTACAACACCCTGATATTAATGAACGACCAGGGCGAGATCGTGCAGAAATACCGCAAGATCATGCCGTGGTGCCCGATCGAGGGCTGGTATCCGGGCGACTCCACCTATGTCTCTGAAGGTCCCAAGGGACTCATGGTCAGCCTCATTATCTGCGACGACGGAAATTATCCGGAAATCTGGCGCGACTGCGCGATGAAGGGCGCCGAACTGATCGTGCGCTGCCAGGGCTATATGTACCCGGCCAAGGAGCAGCAGGTGATGGTATCCAAAACGATGGCGTGGATGAACAACGTCTACGTCGCGGTCGCCAACGCGAGCGGCTTTGATGGCGTGTATTCGTATTTCGGCCATTCGGCCATTGTCGGCTTCGACGGCCGCACGCTCGGCGAGTGCGGCGAGGAAGAAAACGGCATCCAGTACGCCGAACTGTCGATGTCTCTGATCCGCGATGCGCGCCGCAACGGCCAGTCGCAGAACCATCTGTTCAAGCTCCTGCACCGCGGCTACACCGGCGTCATCAACTCCGGTGATGGCGAGCGCGGTGTTGCCAAGATGCCGTATTCGTTTTACCGCACCTGGGTCAACGACCCCGAAGCCGCGCGCGCCATGGCCGAGGCGGTCACTCGCCCGGCCATCGGCACCGACGAATGCCCGATCGACGGTATTCCCAACCAGAGCACGCCACGCCACCGCTAAGCGGTCAACCGCCTGCAACGGGCGCACCGGCCTGCGGGATTGCGCGCACCAAGCCGGGGCGACGTACAGGCTTGGTGCCTGCTGGGCGCAAGCGCGTACGAAATGCGCGCCATCAGGGGATTGAGTGTTGACGTTCAGATTTGATCTGACAGCTGTCCCGCTTTGACGGTGCCTGATTGTCAGGTCAGTTCAGGTTGCCGATCTTTTTCTGCCACGCCTCCTTTCCGGCGATCAAGGTTTTCAGAGGCGATCATCCATCTGATTTCGTCAAGCTGCCCGCCTCGCATCGTCCAGCGCGCGACGATGTCTTTCTGCGCCACCTGGGGCGCGGTCTTGCCCGGCTCGACGGGGACCGCATCGGACTTGATGAGGCCATTGTTCTGGTGACAGTCGCGCTGGATCAGACTGGCGTGGCAGTTTTCAAGGTTGAACGGGCTGGCTCGAATTGCATGGCAGGAACGTAGCTGGGCTGGGGAATTTACAGACGTGCCCATCAGTCAGCTCGGGCCAACTTGATGCGCGTTACCGCCCTCTCGCCTATGCGTCATTTTACGTATTTCGATTGCACACCATCGTCAGTAAGGTGACATCACGTTGGCGGAAAGTTTGATTCAAACCGTCAGTCGGGACAACTTTATTCACCACTGTCAGGAGCACAGCATGTCCGATTTCGATAAACCCAGTGACCCGTTTTTCACCCGGCGAAAAATCTTGCAAGGTATGGCCGCACTCCCGCTGATCGGCTTGCCGCGGCTGGGTTTCGGTGCCGCGCCCCCCACAGCCAGTGTCAATACCACCAAGCTTGCCGTGACCGATACCACGGTGACGGTCGGCCAGTTGCATTCGGCGACCGGCACAATGGCCATCTCGGAAACCGGTTCGATCCAGGCAGAACAACTCGCCATCGACCAGATCAACGCGATGGGTGGCGTGCTCGGCCGCCAGATCAAGGTTATCAAGGAAGACGGCGCGTCCGATTGGCCGACCTTCGCCGAAAAATCACGCAAGTTGCTCGTCAGCGATCGTGTCGCAGCCGTATTCGGCTGCTGGACATCAGCGTCGCGCAAGGCCGTTCTGCCGGTGTTCGAAAAGGAAAACGGCATGCTCTATTACCCGACCTTTTACGAAGGTCTGGAGCAATCGAAGAACGTCATCTATACCGGACAGGAAGCGACCCAGCAGATCCTCTACGGCCTGGACTGGGCGCAGAAAGAGAAAAAAGCCAAGACCTTCTTCCTCGTCGGCTCGGACTACATCTGGCCGCGCACCTCGATGAAGATTGCACGCAAGCACGTCGAGAATTTCCAGAAAGGCAAGATCGTTGGCGAAGAGTATTATCCGCTCGGCCACACCAACTTCAACTCGCTCATCAACAAGATCAAGCTACAGAAGCCGGACTGCGTGTTCTGCGCCGTCGTCGGGGGCTCCAACGTCGCGTTCTACAAGCAGCTCAAGGCTGCGGGCATCAACGCCAAGAAACAGTTCCTGCTCACCATCTCGGTCACCGAAGACGAAGTCCTCGGCATCGGCGGCGAAAACATCGAGGGCTTCTACGCGTCGATGAAGTACTTCCAGTCGCTCGATAACCCCAACAACATTGCCTTCGTCAAAGCCTTCAAGGCGAAGTACGGGCCGAAATCCGTCATCGGCGACGTGACGCAGGCCGCGTATCTGGGACCGTGGTTATGGAAGGCAGCGGTCGAAAAGGCCGGCAGCTTCGATGTCAACAAAATCGCAGCCGCCTCTCCGGGTATCGAGATGAAGACCGCGCCCGAAGGCTACGTCAAGATCCATCCCAACCACCACCTGTGGAGCAAGGCCCGGATCGGCATGGCGCAGCGCGACGGCCAGTTCAAGGTCGTCGCCGAGTCGCCTTCATTGATCGAGCCCAACCCCTTCCCCGCGGGTTATCAGTAAGCGAGCAGCCGGCCGCCGCAAGTTTGCGGCGGCTTTGTCGTGCCAACACCGGAGTTACGCCATGTCGATGACCGATATTTTCAACATCACGATGATGCAGGGGTTTGCAGGCCTGAGCCTGTTCTCCGTTCTGCTGCTGATGGGGCTTGGTCTGGCGATCATTTTCGGCCAGATGGGCGTGATCAACATGGCGCATGGCGAGTTCATGACCATCGGCGCGTACACAATCTACCTGATGTCCACGCTCACCGAAGCCTACGCGCCGGGGCTGATTGCGGCATATTTTCCAGTGGCCATCGTGATGGCTTTTCTGGTCGCCTTTGCTTTCGGCTGGCTCGCCGAATGGGCGCTGATCCGACATTTGTACAAACGCCCGCTCGACACGCTGCTCGCGACCTGGGGCCTGTCGCTGGCGATGCAGCAGACTTTCCGTTCGGTCTTCGGCGCGCGCGAAGTCAGTCCGACGCTGCCAGAGTGGCTGCTCGGTTCATGGGCGCCGGCCGAGGGGCTCGACATTCCGATCAACGGGCTTTTCGTGATGATCGTCACGCTGATCGTGACCGGACTGGTGATGCTCGCACTTTACCGGTCAAGTTGGGGACTCAAGGTGCGTGCGACGGTCGCGAACCGCCCCATGGCCAACGCAGTGGGCATCAACACCAAACGCACCGACCGCCTGACGTTTGCCATTGGCTGCGGCATCGCAGGCATTGCGGGCGCGGCGTTCACGACGATAGGCTCTACGGGCCCGACCAGCGGCTCGCTCTACATCGTCGATGCCTTCCTGGTCGTCACATTCGGTGGCGCGGCGAGCCTGCTGGGCACGGTAGCGTCGGCGTTCGGCATCGCACAAACGCAGTCGATTGCCGAGTTCTTCATCTCCGGCTCGATGGCCAAGGTTCTCACGCTGCTGCTGATCGTGATCATCCTGATGATCCGGCCGCAGGGGCTGTTTGCGGCCAAGATTCGCAAATGAGCGCGGCCTATTACGCCTATCCAAGTCTGACAGAAACGAGACCCGCCCCATGACGCCCACCCACTGGTTCAAACGCCACGGCCTCACGAGCTGGCTGATCCTCGCCGCGATCCTCTTGATCGTCTTCCCGGCGCTGCTCGACAACTTCCGCCTCAATCTGGTCGGCAAATACCTCACCTACGCCTTCGTCGCCATCGGTCTGGTGATGCTGTGGGGCTACGGCGGTGTGCTGAGTCTGGGGCAAGGTGTGTTCTTCGGGCTCGGCGGCTACTGCATGGCGATGTATCTGAAGCTCGAAGCATCCGACCCCGAAAGCACCAAGATTCAATCGACGCCGGGCATCCCGGATTTCATGGACTGGAACCAGTTGACCGCGCTGCCAAGTTGGTGGGTACCGTTCGAGCACCTGTCGTTCGCGCTCGCGGCGGTGGTGTTGGTGCCCGCGATCCTCGCTTTCATCATCGGCTACGCGATGTTCAAGCGCCGCGTTGGCGGTGTTTACTTCGCGATCATCACGCAGGCGGTCTGCCTTATTCTCACGGTGCTCATCATCGGCCAGCAGGGCTATACCGGCGGGGTCAACGGCATCACCGACCTCAGAACGTTGAACGGCTGGGACATCCGCAGCGATTCGGCCAAAGTGATCCTGTATTACGTCAACGCGGTGTTGCTGCTGATCGCGATCCTCGCCTGCGCGTGGGTGCAGCGCTCCAAGCTGGGCACGCTCTTGCTCGCAATGCGCGACAAGGAAGACCGGGTGCGGTTTTCGGGCTACGACGTGTCGATGTTCAAGGTCTTCGTATTCTGCCTGTCGGCCTCGCTCGCGGGCATCGGCGGCGCGCTGTTCACGCTACAAGTCGGCTTCATGTCACCGTCGCTGGTCGGCATCGTGCCGAGTATCGAGATGGTGATTTTCGCGGCGGTCGGCGGGCGCATGAGCCTGATCGGCGCAGTGTACGGCGCGCTGCTGGTCAATGCGGGCAAGACCTACTTCTCGGAAACGCTGCCGGAATTGTGGCTGTTCCTGATGGCCGCGCTCTTCATCAGCGTCGTGCTCGCGTTCCCGAACGGCCTCGCCGGGTTGTACGACACTTACGTCAAACCGCGTCTGGCGAAGCTCGGTAAAAAACCCGCTGCCGTGAAGACTTCCAGCGAGACGTCGCCCACGCACGCTCCGGCCGTGGCCGCCAAACCCTTGACCGAACCGACGCTGCCGCCTGGCGTTGTCGACGATAAATCCTGAACCGAGGCTCCCCATGAGCAACACCGATTTCGTACTCGCTGTGGAAGACCTGACTGTTTCCTTCGACGGGTTCAAGGCCATTGATGCACTGAACCTCTACATTGATGCGGGCGAGCTGCGCGTCATCATCGGCCCAAACGGCGCGGGCAAGACGACGCTGCTCGATCTTATCTGCGGCAAAACGCGCGCGACAGGCGGCAGCATCAAGTTCAAGAACACCGAAATGCTCGGCCAGTCGGAACACAAGATCGTACGCGCCGGAATCGGTCGCAAGTTCCAGACGCCGTCGATCTACGAAAACCTGCCAGTGTTCAAAAACCTCGAAGTCTCCTACCCCAAGGGGCGCGGTGTGTTCGGCGCGCTGGCCTTTAAATGCACCGACGAAGTCAGGCAGCGCATCAGCGAAGTCGCCGCCGAGATTAGCCTGGCCGACAAGCTCGACCTCGAAGCCGGGCTTCTATCGCACGGCGAAAAGCAATGGCTGGAGATCGGCATGCTGCTGATGCAGGACCCGGAGCTGTTGATGCTCGACGAGCCCATCGCCGGAATGAGTGCGCGCGAGCGCGAACTGACCGCGGATCTTTTGAAGCGCATATGCCAAAACCGTTCGGTGATTGTCATCGAGCACGATATGGATTTCGTCAAAAGCATCGCGCACAAGGTCACCGTCATGCACCAGGGAAAAGTCCTCGCAGAGGGCTCGATGGAAAAGGTGCAAAGCGATCCTCGCGTAATCGACGTTTATCTCGGCCATTGATAGTGGCTGCTTCTAAATAAGGACAAGCAGAATGCTCGAAGTCAACGATCTTCATGTCGCTTACGGTCAGAGCGAAGCGCTCCATGGCATCAGTTTTATCGCGAACAAGAACGAAACTGTCGCGATCATGGGCCGCAATGGCATGGGCAAAACCACGCTGTTCAAATCGCTGATTGGCATCCTCAATGCAACATCCGGGTCGATCAAGGTCGGCGGCGCCGAAGTAACAGCGGACGAAAGCCACCGCCGCGTTGCCAAGGGCATCGCCTATGTGCCGCAAGGTCGAATGATTTTTTCGACATTGACAGTCGAGGAAAACATCGAAACCGGGATGACCCATACCCGGAACAAGGTCGTGCCGGAAGAAATCTATGCGCTGTTTCCAGTGCTGTGGGACATGCGTCGCCGCAAAGGCGGCAATCTGTCAGGTGGCCAGCAACAACAGCTGGCAATTGCTCGTGCACTCGTCACCAACCCGAAGGTCCTGCTCCTAGACGAGCCGACCGAAGGCATCCAGCCGTCGATCATCAAGGACATCGCCAAGGCGCTGAATGAAATCAGAAAAATGCGTGAAATCACCATCGTCGTCTCCGAGCAGGTGCTTTCGTTTGCGATGGATGTTGCCGACCACTTGTTCGTCATCGAAGGCGGGCGACTGGTTCACGAGACCACGCGTGCCAACACCGATATTGCCCAGGTTAAGCAGTACCTGTCTGTGTAAGCCCATTCCAGCCTCTCAACCCAAAGGAGAACCGTCATGCCCGAAACTCTCATCAAGGTCGATCTGAAGCAGTCGCCCTATGAAAACGAACTTGTCCACAACCGCTGGCATCCGGACATCCCCATCGTCGCGTGGGTCAAGCCCGGTGACGATTTCCTGATCGAGACCTACGACTGGACGGGTGGCTACATCAAGAACGACGACTGCGCAGACGACGTGCGCGACATCGACCTCACCACGGTGCATTTCCTCTCCGGGCCCATCGGCGTGGAAGGCTGCGAGCCGGGCGACCTGCTTGTCGTGGACATTCTCGACATCGGCGCCAAGCCTGACAGCCTGTGGGGATTCAACGGATTCTTCTCGAAGAAGAACGGCGGCGGCTTCCTCACCGAACACTTCCCCGAAGCGCAGAAATCGATCTGGGACATCAAGGGTATGTTCACCGAATCGCGCCACGTGCCGGGCGTGAAATACGCCGGGCTGATCCACCCCGGCCTCATCGGCTGCCTGCCGGACCGCGCGATGCTCGACACCTGGAACACGCGCGAAATCGATTTCATCAACACCCAGCCCGACCGCGTGCCGCCGCTCGGCGCACCGCCCACGACCAAGAGCGCACACATGGGCAAGATGAAGGGCGAGGCGCGCGACAAGGCTGCGGCAGAGGGCGCGCGCACCGTGCCGCCGCGCGAGCACGGCGGAAACTGCGACATCAAGGATCTGTCACGCGGCTCGCGGATTTACTTCCCGACCTATGTCAAAGGCGGCGGCCTGTCGATGGGTGACCTGCATTTCTCTCAGGGCGACGGCGAAATCACCTTCTGCGGCGCGATCGAAATGGCCGGCTGGCTGCACCTGCGCGTGAGCCTCATCAAGGGCGGCATGGCTAAATACGGCATCAAGAATCCGATTTTTAAACCCAGCCCAATCACCCCCAAGTACGACGATTATCTGATCTTCGAAGGTATCTCGGTCGACGAATGGGGCAAGCAGCATTACCTCGACGTGCATGTCGCGTACCGGCAGGCATGTCTCAACGCCATCGAATACCTGACCAAGTTCGGCTACTCGAAGGCGCAAGCGTACTCGATCCTAGGCACCGCGCCGGTCCAGGGCCACATCAGCGGTGTCGTCGACATTCCCAACGCCTGCGCGACGCTATGGCTTCCAACCGACATCTTCGAGTTCGATGTGATGCCGAACAGCAGCGGCCCGGTGATTCACGACATGGGCGGTGTCACCATGCCCTTGTCGCCGGACAAGTGAGGCGATCATGGCCATTTATGAATACCTCTGCACGGATTGCGGGCCTTTCACGGCCAGTCGGCCCATGGCCGAGTCCGCTCTGCCGCACGCCTGTCCGCACTGCGGCACCTTATGTGCGCGCGCCTGGCTCACCGCGCCGGCCTTTTCCGGCATGACGGCCAGTTTGCGGCACGCGCACAGCACCAACGAGCGAGCGCGCCATGAACCGCGCCTTGCTTCGCAAAGCGGAGGCACTCATGTTCACGGACCGGGATGTGGGTGCGGCAGCGGCAAGTCGAAGGCCACGTTGACCGCGCCGAGCGGAGAAAAATCTTTTCCGAGCAAGCGTCCCTGGATGATCAGCCATTAGGCTTGGCATAAAGCTGATGGAACGCGGCGAATTCATCAAGCGTGGCGCCGGTGCCGACATGGACACGGATGGCGTGCGCGAATTGCTCTCCGTATGATGGGGCGATGGACCTCGCAGAACCGCTTTCCTCGACCTGGCATGCGCGCCTGTCCCTCGGCTTTCAGCGGCGCGACGCGGCCACCCTCCTCGTCCGCCGCGCGCACGTGGGTCCGTTGCGCATCCAGAAGGCGCTCTATCCCGAAGGCGAGGCCGTCTGCCATGCCATCGTGCTGCACCCGCCGTCCGGCATTGCCGGCGGCGACGATCTGGAGATCGACGTAACAGTGGGACCGGGCGCCCATGCGCTGCTGACCACGCCGGGTGCCGGCAAGTGGTATCGCAGCGCCGGCGCCTGGGCCAGCCAGCGCCTGGGGTTCACGGTGGAAGCGCAGGGCGTGCTGGAATGGCTGCCGCAGGAAACCATCGTGTTCGACGCGGCGCGCGCAAGCCTGTGCAGCACCGTTGACCTCGCCGACGAGGCCCGCTTCATCGGCATGGAAGTGCTGTGCCTGGGCCGGCGCGCGTCGGGAGAACAATTTACCGCCGGATCCGTGCATCTCGATACCCGGATCCGGCGGGCCGGGCGGCCCGTCTGGCTGGAACGGGGTCGGCTGGAGGGCGGGGGCGACCTGCTGAACGCTGCGGCCGGACTGGCCGGTTTCAGCGTCAGCGGAAGCTTCCTCGCGGTGGCACCCCGTATCGAGCCGGGCCTGCTGGCGGCATGTCGGGACATTCCCGTCGCAGAATCCGGCGCCCGCCACGGCCTCACCGTCTTGCCGGACATCCTGGTGGCACGTTACCTGGGACATTCGTCGGAGGCGGCGCGCCAATGGTTGACGGCCGTGTGGCAGACGCTGCGCCCGGCGCTGATCGGACGCGAGGCACACACGCCGCGCATCTGGAACACCTGAAAGAATCGATATGGAACTGACCCCGCGCGAAAAAGACAAGCTGCTCATCTTCACCGCCGCCCTGCTGGCGGAGCGCCGCCGCGCGCGCGGCCTCAAGCTCAACTATCCGGAGGCGGTGGCTTTCATCACCGCCGGCATTCTGGAAGGCGCCCGCGACGGCCAGAGCGTGGCCGAACTGATGAGCTACGGCACCACGCTGTTGCAGCGCGACGAGGTCATGGAGGGCGTGCCGGAGATGATCCCGGACATCCAGGTCGAGGCCACCTTTCCGGACGGCACCAAGCTGGTGACCGTGCATCACCCGATTATCTAGGAGACGCACCATGATCCCAGGCGAAATGCAGATCGAACCGGGCGAGATCGAGCTCAATTCAGGCCGCGCCACCCTCGCGCTGGAAGTCGCCAACACCGGCGACCGTCCGGTTCAGGTCGGTTCCCACTATCACTTCTTCGAGGTCAATGACGCGCTGGCGTTTGACCGCGATGCGGCACGCGGCATGCGCCTGGACATCGCCGCCGGCACGGCGGTGCGCTTCGAGCCGGGCCAGACCCGCACCGTGCAACTGGTGGCCTATGCCGGCGAGCGCAAGGTCTACGGTTTTCAGGGCCGGATCATGGGTTCGCTTTAACGACTGGAAAGATCGACATGAAACACACCTCCCTCGCACTGTTTCTGCTGCTGTTTTCCCCGCTGGTGCTGGCGCATCCGGGCGAGCATCATGGCGGCCTCCTGCGCGCCATCGCGCATTTTTTAAGTGAGCCGGATCATCTGGCGATGGCACTCATCGCCGTGGTGATCGGCGTCGCCGGAGCACGGTTTTACCGTCGCCGTGCCGCGGCCCGCGCTCAGGACACGCGCCGCTAACCCGGCCGCAAGGAGATCGACATGGCTGTTCGCATCGCCCGCCAGGCCTATGCCGAGATGTTCGGCCCCACCGTCGGCGACCGGGTTCGCCTGGCCGACACCGAGTTGTGGATCGAGGTGGAAAAGGACTACACGATTTACGGCGATGAAGTGAAGTTCGGCGGCGGCAAGGTAATCCGCGACGGCATGGGGCAGAGCCAGCGCGTATCCGCCGAAGTGGCCGACACGGTCATCACCAACGCGCTGATCGTCGATGCCGTGACCGGCATCATCAAGGCGGACATCGGCCTGAAGAACGGCTACATCCAGGCCATCGGCAAGGCCGGAAACCCCGACGTGCAACCGGGCGTCACCATTGCCATCGGCGCCGGCACCGAGATCATCGCGGGCGAAGGCATGATCGTCACCGCCGGCGGCATCGACGCGCACATCCACTTCATCTGCCCGCAGCAGATCGAGGAAGCGCTGATGTCTGGCGTCACCACCATGCTCGGTGGCGGCACCGGGCCCGCCACCGGCACCTACGCCACCACCTGCACGCCGGGGCCGTGGCACATCCACCGCATGCTGCAGGCGGCGGATGCCTTCCCGATGAACCTGGGCTTTCTCGGCAAGGGCAACGTCAGCCAGCCGGAGCCGCTCAGGGAACAGGTGCGCGCCGGGGCGATGGGTCTCAAGCTGCACGAGGACTGGGGCACCACGCCGGCGGCGATCGATACCTGCCTGACGGTGGCCGACGAAATGGATGTGCAGGTCGCCATCCACACCGACACGCTCAATGAATCGGGCTTCGTCGAGTCCACGCTGGCCGCCTTCAAGGGCCGCGCCATCCACACCTTCCACACCGAAGGTGCCGGTGGCGGCCATGCGCCGGACATCATCCGGGCGGCGAGCATGCCCAACGTGCTGCCGAGTTCCACCAACCCGACCATGCCCTACACGGTGAACACCCTCGACGAGCATCTGGACATGCTGATGGTCTGCCACCATCTCGATGCCTCGATCGCCGAGGACATCGCCTTCGCCGAGAGCCGCATCCGCCGCGAGACCATCGCCGCCGAGGACATCCTGCATGACCTCGGTGCCTTTTCCATGATGTCGTCGGATTCGCAGGCGATGGGCCGGGTGGGCGAAGTGATCATCCGCACCTGGCAGGCGGCGCACAAGATGAAGCTGCAACGCGGCAGCCTGAAGGAAGACAGCGCGCGCAATGACAACTTCCGCGTTAAGCGCTACATCGCCAAGTACACCATCAACCCGGCCATCACCCAGGGCATCGGCCACGTGGTGGGCTCGATCGAGGCCGGCAAGCTGGCCGACCTGGTGCTGTGGAAGCCCGCCTTCTTCGGCGTGAAGCCCAGCCTGATCGTCAAGGGCGGCATGATCGCCGCCGCCGCCATGGGCGACCCCAACGCCTCCATCCCGACGCCGCAGCCGGTGCACTACCGGCCCATGTTCGGCAGCTTCGGCGGCGCGCTGAAAACCGCCGTCACCTTCGTCTCGCAGGCCGCGCTGGAGAACCCCGGGGTGGCCGCGCTGAACCTCGCCAAACCGCTGGTGGCGGTGAAGAACACGCGCAAGCTGAGCAAGCAGGATATGGTGCACAACAGCGCCACGCCGGTCATCGACGTCGACCCCGAAACCTATGCGGTGCGCGCCGACGGCGAGTTGCTGGTGTGCGAGCCGGCCGCCGTGCTGCCGATGGCGCAGCGCTACTTCCTGTTCTAGCCATGATCGTCATCGAACACCGTGCCCCCGACGATGCATCGGCCACCGAACACCTGGTGCTGCCCTTCGACCTGCGCTGCAAGACCCGGCTGCGCACGCAGCTCGCGAGCGGCGAAGAAGCCGGCCTGTTCCTGGAGCGCGGCAGCGTGCTGCGTGCCGGCGAGCGACTGCTCGCCAACGACGGCCGCGTCGTCGAGGTGGTGGCGGCGCCCGAAGCGGTGATGGAAGTGCGCAGCGGCGACGCGCTACTGCTGGCGCGTGCCGCCTATCACCTGGGCAACCGGCACGTGGCGGTGGAACTGAAGCCGGGGCTGGTGCGCTTTGCCCGCGACCATGTGCTGGGCGAAATGGTGCGCGGGCTGGGGCTGACGGTCACCGAAAGCGAAGCCCCCTTCGATCCCGAGAGCGGCGCCTATGGCGGCCACGGCGGCCATGCCCATCCGCACGGCCACAGTGCCGACGGCGAAGGACGCGGCCCGCGCATCCACGACATGCTGCTGCGCGGCAAACAACGATGAACCCCGCGCTGATCCGGCTGCTGCAACTGACCAGCCCGGCCTTGCCTGTTGGCGCCTACACCTATTCCCAGGGCCTGGAATGGGCGGCGGAAGCCGGCACGGTGAAGGACGAGGCGACGGCGCTGGCCTGGATCGGCGATTGCCTGGAATTCGGCATTGCGCGTTTCGAAGCGGTGTACCTGGCCCACATGCTGGCCGCCTGGACGCAGTCCGACACGGCCAGGCTCGCTCAACTGGACGAGGAATTCATCGCCAGCCGCGAGAGCGCCGAACTGCGCGCCGAAACCGCGCAAATGGGGTACTCGCTGGCCCGCCTGCTGACCGACCTGGCCGTCTTCCCGACCGCCTCGCTCGCAGCCTTCAGCCAGCCGAGTTTTCCGCTGGCCTGGAGTTGCGCGGCATCGGCCTGGGACGTTCCCGCGCATGACGCCGTCGCCGGCTATCTGTGGGCGTGGGCGGAGAATCAGGTCATGGCTGCGGTGAAGACTGTCCCGCTCGGACAAACGGCCGGCCAGCGCATGCTGATGGCGCTGGGGCAACGCATACCGGCACTGGCGGAAACGGCGGCCGTGGCTGGTCTCGACACTACCCACAATTACCTGCCGGCGTTTGCCATTGCCTGCAGTTGCCACGAAACCCAATACACGAGACTGTTCAGATCATGACCCACCGCTCCCAGCCCTTGCGCGTCGGCATCGGCGGCCCGGTCGGCTCCGGCAAGACCGCGCTCACTCTGGCGCTGTGCCAGGCGCTGCGCGAACGCTACAATCTCGCCGTCGTCACCAATGACATTTACACGGAAGAGGACGCGCAGTTTCTGGTGAGCAACGAAGCGCTCGCCCCCGAGCGCATCATCGGCGTGGAAACGGGCGGCTGCCCGCACACCGCCATCCGCGAAGACGCCAGCATCAACCTCGAAGCGGTGGACCGGCTCAACAAGCGTTTTCCCGGACTCGACGTGATCTTCGTCGAAAGCGGCGGCGACAACCTCGCCGCCACTTTCAGCCCGGAGCTGTCCGACCTGACGATTTACGTCATCGATGTTGCCGCCGGCGAAAAGATTCCGCGCAAGGGCGGACCCGGCATCACCAAATCCGACCTGCTGGTCATCAACAAGATCGACCTCGCGCCCATGGTCGGCGCCTCGCTGGAGGTGATGGGCCGGGACACCCAGCGCATGCGCGGCGAACGCCCGTTTGTGTTTTCGAACCTCAAGACCGGGCAGGGCCTTGCGGACATCATTGCCTTTATCCAGCGCGAAGGCATGCTGGATTGAGCCTCCGGGGTTTGTTCCATGGCATGGCGAATCCGGGGTAAGGTAGGCGTCAGATGCGCGATCGGCCGACGCTGATCCGCATACCCTGCAGGACGCCACGGGAGCGCGCGCGAAACAACCCATGCAACGTTATAAGATTCTCCACCGCACCTACTACAACTTCTCCGCCGTGGTGCGGCTCGAGCCTCATACCTTGCGCCTGCGGCCACGAGAAGGCCATGAGTTGCGCATCGAATCCTCCAGTCTGGAAATCGAGCCTCCGGCCACCCTGCGCTGGCACCGCGACGCGGAGGACAATTCGGTTGCGATCGCCACCTTCGATTCGCCCGCCAGCCAGCTTGTGATCGAGAGCGAGGCCATCATCCAGCAATTCAACGAAGCGCCGCTGGATTTTCTGGTGGCCGATTACGCGACCAACTACCCGTTTGCCTACACGCCCGAGGACCGGGTTTTGCTGTCGCCCTACCTGAACGGAATCGCCCCGGCAGCGAATGACCCGCTGGTTCAATGGGTGGCGAATGTGTGGCGGCCCGGCGAACCGATCCAGACTTATGCGCTGCTGCAACGCCTGTGTACCCACATCCATCAAACACTGACGTACCAACTGCGCGAGGAGCCCGGGGTTCAAACCGCAGCGGATACCCTGTCCCGCGGCACCGGCTCCTGTCGTGACTCCGCAAATCTCTTTATGCAGGCGGCACGCCGCCTGGGCCTCGCCTCGCGCTTCGTCAGCGGCTACCTGCATGCGCCACCGTCAAATACCAATTTCGGCGCCACCCATGCCTGGGCCGAAGTGTTCCTGCCCGGCGCGGGCTGGAAGGGATTCGACCCGAGCACCGGTGAAATCGTGGGCAGCGACCACATCGCCGTCGCGGTGGCGAGGTTGCCCGAGTCGGTGCCCCCGGTCTCCGGCTCGTTCGTCGGGCCGCCGGGGGCGAATCTTGATGTGGGAGTGTGGGTGACTGAGCTGGATTGAAGCAGCATGTTCAATCCTCCGCATTCGGGAACGCGTTAGCACGCAATGTCGACACTGCATCGACAAATTGCTGTGCGGACATGCTGTTCAGACGAAGGAAAAATCCAACAGAAGCCATAAGCGCTGGTCGCTACGACCAGCGCTTACCAAGAACCCTATCGATCTGCGCAGTTCACTCCCACCAGGATGCCGCAAATCGGTGCTCGCGTTGCGCGCCGTCGATACTGGTAACGGCCCGGGTTAGCATGCCTGCCTGGTGCGCGAGTCCAAATTCCTGCTGGTAGGCGGCACCCGACAGGGCGTGCTTGTCCTTGCGTCGCTCACTCACCGCGCTCGCAAAAATGGCCGAGATGAAGGGCTTGCCGCCGTGCATGTAGGCATTGAGGTAAACCGGCTTTCGACCCTGCGCCCTCTGGGTCGCCAGGGTTAACGGATAGTTTGCTTCAGGGATGCTGGCGAGGACTTCCCATTTGCCGATGTTCTCTGTCCGGTACAGCACGGTATAAAAGCGCATGCCCGCAATCGAGACGACCGAGACATTCACCGGATACAGCCCTTTCTGCCGGGCTTCGATAAAGGTCGCGTCATTCTGCGGCCCGGTAAGACCCGGTCGTAACATCACTTCGCCTGGCTGGCCTTTCGCAAATATCACGGTATAGCGCGGGGCAGCGCCAACGGTCGTGCTATCGATGAAAACCGGTGTAAATCCCTCCTGCTCCGCTTTTTTCATCTCGTTCTTGAGCGACTGCGCATCGATCAGGTGACGCGCCCACCAGGCATGCTTTGCTGGCCGCCAAACGTGATTCATGAAGGTCTTGCCGCCAACCCGATAGGTATCCAGCCAGACCGGCCAGTAGCCCGAATCGCCGAGGTGTTCGAACCAGTCCTGGAATTCCGAAGCGGGGAAGGCGTGGCGCGCATATTCCGCACCCAGCCTGCGGGGCGACCAGACGATAACGGGGCCAGGGGGAATCGGCTGCCCGGCAAAGCTGCTCCATTTTTCCGATTTCGTTTTCAGTGAATCCTTGTCCAATTGCTTGGCAAGGCCGTTGCGAAAGCGCAGCCGCACCGAGGTGGCCTTGTCGGCTTCGGTGCGATCGAGATGTAAATGCGGCGCGCTCGATGTGCCGGAGTTGCCGGTCAGGAACAGGAAGTCGCCCCGTTTCACGCGCACTTGCTGGCTGGCGGGTACGGCACTATCCGCTTCCCACGTGCCGGGATTGAGATGGGTGCCGTTATGCGGACACAACCGCGACGGCACCGTGTCCGGCCGACCGTGCGCATAGTGCACATGGTTGCCGTTGTCCTCGCGCACCATGATGAAATTGCCCGAGCCGTGAACCTTGCCGGCGCGGGTGTCATCGTGCAGCCAGGTCTGGTCGGCCAGAGGCAGGTTGGGCTCCGTGGAGTCAAGCTCGGACGTAAAGGGGCGGGGGTTTTCAGGTGCATTCCGCCAGCAGTGGACGATCACGCCCTCGCTTACCGCATGAACGGGCTTGCCATCGATGTAGTAGTCCGAGTTTTTTGGATTCTTCCAGTTGATCGTCGGCTTGAAATCACGCCAGACGCCATCGGCGTGCTGCCGAACCGTGCCGAGATCGTATGCGAATTGCTGCCAGGTCGACATCGGATCGTCGGGGTTATGGACAGCTTTGCCGTTAAAGATAAATTCCCCGTCGGCGAAATCGTCAGCGAAATAGGGAAAATCGTCGAGCCGGGGCAGTTCACCCGACATCGGACGCGGGCGCACACGCTGCAGCGCTTCGCGCTGAGTCGCTGATGGCTTGATCGAATCCAGGGGCTGCCCTTCCGGTTCGCGACCGGGCAGCACAACGGGTGGTCGCACAGGCCGGTTCAACTGCGGACGTTCGATTTGGGCTATCCGGACATCGTGCGTGCCCTGCGGCATATCCGAGGCGAATGCTTCCGTCCCAATCGCCCCCATCCCCAACGCTGCAGCAACAACGATCCTCCTCATGCCAGCCTCCCCTTTGAATTATCCAGTCGAAAATATAGCCCACTAGCAAGTCTTCGATGGGGTGGTGTCTGCCCCCGCTTTTTCCAGATGAGTTTTATGATCGAAGTCACGGCCGTCAGATGCGGGATCCAATATCAGGCCAGACACACGCTGTGCTTGTCGAAATTTTTTACACTCAGCCAAGCACAATGAGGCGAACGCCCCGATGCGGCTCTCATAACACATTGATTATTTGTCATTTTTTAATTTCTTGGCAATATGGAATAGTGTTTGCTTATAAGCAATGCGGTTCCGATAAATAATATTTAAGAGGTTAGAGATAATGAACTTGATTTACAAAGCTTTATCGGCGGGTGTAATGATGACAACGATGATGACAGCGTCAGCGGCGGTCATCGAGACGCTTGTCGGCGATATTGATGGCTTCGGCGGACAAACTGCACCTGGAGCTGTTGGCGTTAATACCGGTTTCGGTTTCAACAACGCTACAGCAACGGATCCCGCATTTACGGATACATGGTTGTTTGAGCAAACGACAGGAGGGGCTGGCGAATCACCGATCGATTTTGTTTTTTCGTACACCCTGGGGGGAGCAAGCGCTACCTCCGCCACGCTGTCTCTAATGGAATCCGGGATGTCCGATGGCCGTGGTCCTTGGGATGTTCTGTTCAACGGGAATTTGGCGGGCTCTATTGCAAATGGCCTTACCTCCACATCGACACTTCATAGCTTCACGATTGACGTGTCATGGCTGACAGGCTCAGATCAGGTAAGTCTTGTGTACAGGGATACACAGTTCGAAGGTTTTGCCATCGACTATAGCGCCCTTACAATCCAGACGGCTCAAGTCCCACTACCGGGAATCTTGCCGCTTGTCGGTATTGGCGCGCTTGCACTGGCTGCACTCCGCCGCCGCAAGGTCTGATCCACGTAAAGCTCGCTGTCTTTATGCCCCAACGGCGGCCTGAGGCCGCCGTTTTCATTTGCGTGCTCCTGTAACCTGAGCTCAGCACCCCCAAGCCTTAACCCAGCGCTTCCTTCTGCAGCGCGCCCGCGGCCCCCCGCCGCATGCGTCAGCTTGGCACGTTGCCCTTGATGAAAACCCGATGGAATCCGCCGGAGCACCGGCTGTTTTCGATGACGAGGAATACTCCGTAGCGATGGCTTACTCGTCACGCCCTTTGCCGGGAATGGCGATCAGCGCATCCGTCGACAAGGCTTCGCTACAGCGCCAGGGCAGCACGTAGTCCCGGCTTGGATCATCGATCGCCTTAATGGCCAGCACAGGCGTGTCGGACTTGATTTCACCGAAGATGGTGGCGAAGGAAATATCCGCCGCGTCACGCCCGGTGCCGATGCGCACAAACCCCATCGGGACCGCCATGCCCGAGGGGTCGAAGATGTACCAGCGCCCGCCGAGAAGGACTTCGACGTAGGCATGGAAGTCGGTCGGCCCAAACGCCGGGTCGGCGCCGTAATCGATGCCGGAACAAAAGCGCGCCGGGATGTTGAGGGCGCGGCACAGGGCGATCATCAGATGCGCGAAATCACGGCAAACGCCCGCCTGCTGCTGGTAGGTGTCGATGGCGGAGGTGGTGAAATTGCTGCTGCCGGAGGTGAAGTGGGTGCGTTCCTGCACCCATTTACGGATGCCTTCAACCCGCTGGTAGCCGGGCGGCAGGTGGCCAAAGGTCTGGTTGGCCAGTTGTTGCAGTTTGTCCGATTCGCAATACCGGCTCGGGTAAAGGTAGGGCAGCACTTCCGTCGGCAAATCAGCAATCGGCATTTCGCCAATCTTTTCCGGCTGGCCGACATGATGGCGGATGTCGACTTCTGCCTGATAGCTGATCTTTAGCGGGCCCGGATTGGCCCGCAGCCGGAGCAGCCGGTGACGCAGCAGCGGATCATAGTAAATGGTCGACGTCAGCGGCGGGCTGATCGTCAGCGATTCCATATGAACGAACTGATGGGCAGTGGGCGCAGCGTGAATGTTGAAAATGAAATCGGCGGGCTGGCCAATCACTTCGTAGCTGAGATCGATGGAAAACCGAAGATGAATCATGGGGTCCTTGTGCTGCCACAGTATGGATATCGTGTCCGACCCTGTATCCGACCCGCCCCCGTATCCGACCGGAAAATATTCCTGATCATCAGGAATGCAACGGGCCTTTCGGCTGGCTGGGGACCGGTTACATGGGTCGCCAATCCGGGTTCGCACTCCGCGTTGAGGCCCTCACAGCCCGAGCTCACTCAATCCGGGATGCGCGTCGGGGCGGCGGCCCAGCGGCCAGAAGTACTTTCGATCAGACGCCTTGATCGGCAGATCGTTAATGCTGGCAAATCGACGCATCATGAATCCGTGCTCATTGAATTCCCAGTTTTCGTTGCCGTATGAGCGAAACCATTGGCCGGAATCGTCGTGCCACTCATAGGCAAACCGCACGGCAATCCGGTTGTCGGTGAAGGCCCACAACTCCTTGATCAAACGATAATCGAGCTCCTTCGACCATTTTCGTTCAAGCAACTGACGCACCTGCTCGCGCCCCACGGGAAATTCGCTACGGTTGCGCCAGCGGGTGTCTTCTGTATAGACCAGCACCACGCGCGACGGGTCACGCGTGTTCCACGCGTCTTCCGCCATGCGGACTTTCTGGACTGCGGTTTCCAGCGTAAAGGGGGGAATGGGGGGTTTGGTTTCCATGGGGTGTCCGGCCAGTAAGTTATAAGTCAGGGAGGCGTTGATTAATTCAAAGGGGCATTGCGAGCGCTGTTGCCTTTAGCCACGAGGCCGAAGGCCGTGGTGGGAAGCAATCCAGAATGCCCGCAGTATCAACAGACGCTGGATCGCCATGTCACTGCGTTCCTCGCGATGACGCGTAAATCAGCGGTTCCCGCCCCAAGCCCTACATCTGCGCTTCCTTCTGCAGCGCGCGCAGGCTTTCTTCCACCCCCGCTGCATGGGTCAACTCGGCGACGTTGTCCTTGGTGAAGAAGCCCTGGAATCCGCCGAAGCGCTGGACGTATTCGATGATGAGCGAGGAATACTCCGACGCGCTGGAGAAGATCTGCTTGAGGCCTGCTTCCTTCGAGCCGATGACGTCGAGCAGGAATTTCTGGCCACAGTCGCGCAGCGAGGCGACGACGAAATCGATGTTGGCCTGGGCTTCGGTTTCGCCATCCTTCACCGCCACGGCGATGTGATGCAGGCGCGGACCGAAGTTGCGCACGAAGGCTTCGGTGGGCGATTCGGTCAGCAGGTGGTTCATGAAATACGGGTGGTTGGCGGCGGTGAATACCTTGGCCGGGGATTCGAGTTCGTTGGCGTAGTGCACGCTCTTGGTGACGTTGGTCGAGGAGTTCTGATCGGCAATGTCGTAGGAACCCCAGTAGTAATAGCTCGACAAGGTGAGGTATTCGAGGATGGCGGCCTCGCGGTTCTGGCTATAAATGCGCGTGGCGAGATGGTCGATCGGCAGCAGCAACTCATCGATGCCGAGCTGCTTCTGCGTGGCCTTCGCGCCTTCGTACGCGGCCTGCATGTCGTCGCGGATGCTGCTCCAGCCCAGCGCATAGACGCGGATGTCAGACTCGGGCCGCTCCCAGTAGGCGACGATGTTGTGGGTGTAGGGGCTGGGCTTCACCACGGCCATGTTGCCGGGCAGTTCGAGCTTTCTGATCTGGTCCTGGTTGAAGAAGCGGATATCGCGCGCCTTCTGCAGGTCGACCACGGCGTGCGGGTCGGTGACGCGCAGCACTTCGCCCATGTAGCGCGAGTTGGGCTTGACCGCGCCAATGGGATAGACCTCGTTGAGGCTCCTGAAGATGCCGCGCACGTTGGGATCCTTCACCTCGCGCACCAGGATGTCGGGCGCGCTCATGTCGATGCGCAGGATGTGGGTGAAATGCGATTCCGATTCGAGCGTGACGAGGTAGTGGTAGGGCGTCATCACGCACAGCTCCGCCACATAGGCGACCGAGTGGCTGGGTTCGACGGTGATCATCAGGGCGTCGACCTGGCGGATGGCGTCGGTCAGCCCGATGCGGTCGCGCTCTTCCAGCAGCAGGCCGAGATAGTCCTCGAATTGCGGTGAGTTCTGCTTGTCGCCGAAGCGGGGGAAACCGAGCGATGCGGCCATGGAGTCAAACCAGGTTGAAGAGGGATTGCGACATTTTTTGCGGATGCGCCGCGCGGAAATAGGTCTCGCCGATGACCGTGTTGAGGTCGGCCAGCCGGGCCTGGATGTCGTCGCAGAATTCGTGCAGTCCGTTCTTCGCCAGCACACGGTAATCGGCGCGGTCCACCAGGTTCAGCATGCCCTGCAGGCGGCGCATCGGCTCGGCGCCGGGCAGTTCATCGAGCGCGAACTGGATCTCGTGCAGGCAGTGGCGAACGCTGCGCGGGAATGGGATGTCGTTGAGCAGGAAGGCCAGCACCTTGTGGTCGGTGGCGCGCACGCCGACGTGGCGGCGGTACATCTGGTGCCCCGACAACGCGTGCAGCACGCTCATCCAGATGAGGTCGTGATACTGGCTGTTTTGCTGCGGCAGGTTGATCGCATAGCTGACGTCGAGCACGCGGGTGGTCATATCGGCGCGCTCCACATTGCGCCCCAGCCGCATGAACTGGAAGGCCTCGTCGCGGCTCATGGTGCCGGAAAGCAGCCCCACCACGGCCTGGCGGCGTCGGATGATTTCGGTCAACACCTCGAAGCGCTTGCGGCGGTCGAGCGCATGCGTCATGTGAGTGCTGGCGTACAGGTACAGTTCGTTGACCCATTCCCACGACTCGCGCGGCAGTACTTCGCGAAAGGTGCGCGTGTTCTCGCGGGCGTGGCGCACGCAGGCGAAGATCGACGACGGGTTGCGCTCGTCCTGGATGAGAAAACTCATCACCGCGGTCTCGCTCGCCTCGTCGTAATGCTGGTGAAAAGCCTCGTCCAGACCCACCACCCTGAGCAGATCCTCCCAGCCGAAGCTGGCGCCGCGCGGCATGTCCATCAGCATCATGGTGGTGGCGTTGATGAGGCGCGCGGTGTCCTCGGCGCGTTCGAGATAACGCGCCATCCAGTACAGATTCTCGGCGACGCGGGCTAACACGACAGGCTCCCCTGAATGACCCAGGTGTCCTTGCTGCCGCCGCCCTGCGACGAGTTCACCACCAGCGAGCCGCGCCGCAGGGCCACGCGGGTGAGGCCGCCGTGCGTGACGTACATGTCGCGCGCCTGCAGGATGAACGGTCGCAGGTCGACGTGGCGCGGCTCGATCGCACCCTCGCACAGGGTCGGCACGGTGGACAGCGACAGCGTCGGCTGCGCCATGTAGTTGCGCGGGTTGGCGCGAATCAGGTCGGCGAAGATCGCCTGCTCTTCCGGGGTCGACCTCGGCCCCACCAGCATGCCGTAGCCGCCGGATTCGTTGGCCGGCTTGACCACCAGTTTGTCCAGGTTGGCCAGCACGTAGTCGCGGTCGGACTCGTTCATGCACAGATAGCTCGGCACGTTGGGCAGGATCGCGTCCTCCTTCAGGTAGTACTCGATCATTTTCGGCACGTAGGCATACACCACCTTATCGTCGGCCACGCCCGCGCCGGGCGAATTGGCAATGCCGACCTTGCCGGCCTTCCAGGCGCGCATCAGGCCCGGCACGCCAAGCGTGGAATCGGCGCGGAAGACTTCGGGGTCGAGAAACTCGTCGTCGATGCGGCGGTAGATGACATCAAGACGAGTCAGCCCCTCGATCGTCTTCATGTAGACGCAGTCGTCGTCCAGCACGACGAGGTCCGAGCCTTCGACCAGATGGGCGCCCATCTGCTGCGCCAAGTAGGAATGCTCGAAGTAGGCCGAGTTGAAGACGCCAGGCGTGAGCACCGCGATTTCCGGCCGCTCGCCCTCGCGCGGCGACAGTGCTGACAGCATGTCGGAGAGCTGCGCAGTGTAGTCGTCGACCGGAAGCACGTCGTAGCGCGCGAACAGCTCGGGAAACAGCCGCTTCATCAACTGGCGGTTTTCCAGCATGTAGGACACGCCCGAGGGCACGCGCAGATTGTCTTCCAGCACGTAGACCGTGCCATCGCCGTCGCGCACCAGGTCGGTGCCGCAGATATGCGCCCACACGCCGAAGGGCGGATTGGCGCCGACGCAGGCTGCGCGGAAATTCTTCGAATCGGCCAGCACCTCGGCCGGGAACACGCCGTCCTTGATGATGTTCTGGTCGTGGTAGATGTCGTCGATGAACAGATTCAGTGCGCGCAGGCGCTGCTTCAGCCCGGCCTCGATCCCGTCCCACTCGGATTTCTCGATCATGCGCGGCACCACGTCGAACGGCCACGCGCGGTCGATGTTGCCCGCCTCCGAATACACGGTGAAGGTGATCCCTGCCGCCATGATGGCCGCGTCGACGGCATGGTGGCGCGCCTCGAGTTCATCGGCGGGCATCTCGGCAAAGTAGTCGCACAGACCACCTGCGCCGTCACGCGGCTTGCCCGGTGCCTCGAGTAGTTCATCGTAGCCCCCCATCAGGGGATAGTGCCCGCAATCGATCTTCATGCCAGTCTCCGTTCCACGGGTGCAAGCCATGCCCGCACCCAGAACTCAGCATAAGCCATGCCAGAAAACGAAACCCTATTTGGATCAGTCACTTGTTAACCCACCCCGGACGGCAGAGGGGTGGCCATGGGCGAGCGTGGGGCACCCCAGCGAAGCAACGCACCGGTCTGGTGCAGTCAGGCTCAGGTCAGCGGCGACACGCCGGGTCCCAGGCGCGCCTTGTGCGCCGCACTCACCTGGAAGCTGCGGAAGCACCACATCTTTGCGTGCACGAATTCGCGCGCGAGGCCGGATCAGCCCCCCTGTTTTCATGCCGATGGCAGCCTCGTTCGAATGCTATGAGGGCGTCTGCTGCAGGGCCTGACCGGCGCTCGCGGCACGCTGATCGGCAAGGGCGGCAATCTGCGTGCGGATCTCCGGGTACTGGCTCAGGAAGCGATGGAAATCGCGCCCGCTCAGCCTGGCGAACCGGCTGTAGTCGAGGGCGGTGACATCGGCCGAGCGGCGATCACCGCTGAGCAGCGCCATTTCGCCGAAGAACTCGCCGGGCCCCCGCGTATTGATCCGCTGTCCGTTGACCGTCACCTCGACCTCGCCCTTGGAGATCAGGTAGAGGGCATCGGCCGGATCGCCGGCCCGGATGATGCGCTCGCCGGGCGCGGCCATGTAGGGTTGAAAGTGCAGCACCAGGGTCTCACGTTGCTCGGGCGTGAGGCCGGCGAAGAGGGGAAAGGCTGCGGCCAGCTCCTCGGGGCTGAAGGTCTTGATGGCGGCGGCGTACCGTTCGGCCTGCTCGCGGGCTGCGTCCAGGTCGGCCCGCACCCGTTCGAGCGCCGATGCCTGCCTTTCCTCGAAGCGCCGATAGAGTTGCGGACTGGCACGGACGCGGGCACTCAGCCAGTCTGCGCCGGCGAACACCACCGGGTTCAGCGTGATGGAGAACAACGCGCCAGCCAGGATCAGGTTGAAGCCCTCGGTGTCCAGCAGGCCTAAGCCCAGTCCCATTCCGCCCAGGATGAACGAGAACTCGCCGATCTGCGCCAGGGCAGCGGCGACCCTGAGCGCGGTGCTCAGCGGGTAGCCGAGCAGCAGCACGATGATTATTGCCACAGCCGATTTGCCGACCAGTATCAGGCCCAGCACGGCGGCCACCATCGCCGGCTCACGAACCAGGACCGTCGGATCGAACAGCATGCCGACCGATACAAAGAACAGCACCCCGAAGGCATCTTGCAACGGCAGGGAATTGGCCGCCGCCTTGTGGCTAAGCTCCGACTTGTTCAGGACCATGCCGGCGAAGAAGGCCCCCAGGGCAAATGAGACGCCGGCCAGCTCCGCGGCGGCGAACGCGATGCCGATGGCCATTGCCAGGACAGCGAGGGTGAACAGTTCGCGGGAGCCGGTGCGCGCCACCTCCCTCAGCAACCGAGGCAGCACCACTGGCCCAACCAGCAGGGCGATCGCGATGAAGGCAGACACCTTGGCCAGAGTGATGCCTAGATTCGCCAGCAAGCTCTGGTCGGAGACGGCGTGGGCATCCGGGCCGGGGACACCGCCGAGAATGCCGGCCAGCGCCGGCAGCAGGACCAGCGCCAGCACCATGGCGAGATCCTCGACGATCAGCCAGCCGACCGAGATCCGGCCGTTCGTGGTGGTGATCGCATTGCGGCGGTCGAGGGCCTTGAGCAGCACCACGGTGCTGGCCACCGACAGGCTGAGGCCAAGCACCAGGCCGGCGCCCAGGCTCCAGCCCCAGACCTGGGTCAGGATTGCAGTCATGGCCGTGGCGATGATGATCTGCCCCACCGCGCCGGGGATCGCCACCCGGCGCACGGCCATGAGATCCGCTACCGAGAAGTGCAGGCCGACGCCGAACATCATCAGCATGACGCCGATTTCTGCCAGTTGGCTGGCGAGGGCACCGTCGGCGATGTCGCCCGAAACGATGGGACCAACCACCACGCCGGCGACGAGATAGCCGATCAGGGGCGGCAGCCGCAGACGCTGAGCCACGAATCCGAAGATGGCGGCCAGCACCAGACTCGCGGCGATTGTCGAGATCAGCGTAATGTCATGCGGCATGCTCTCTCCTGGGTTCGCAGTGCCTCTTTGACGCAGAGTATAGGGCGACTGCGCGCCACGTTTCAGAATGACTTGCCGTGTGTCCCAGCCCATGAACCTGCACGAGCAGAATTGCCACGCCTGGCCGCATGCGGCGAATCAGAGCCCTGCGCGTCTGGCAGGCGCGCAGGGTATTGAACGAAACACAACGTGTGCGGATCAGGCGGCGACGCGTTCCACTGGGGTCAGGTCGAGCCACACCCGCCCGCCTTCGACCTTGACGGGAAATTCGCGCGCGCATCCCTGGTCCGGCGCGACGGCGCAGCCGGAATGGAGTTCGATGTTCCAGTTGTGCAGCGGGCAAGTGACTTTCTTGCCGTGGACGATGCCCTGCGACAGCGGGCCGCCCTTGTGCGGGCAGCGGTCTTCCAGCGCGAAGACTTCATCGTCGGCAGTGCGGAATACGGCGATGTCGAGGCTGCCGTGGCGCACCACGCGAGCGCCGAGTAGGGGGATGTCATTCACATGAAGGATGTCGGTCCAGTTGTTCATCATTTTTCCTTATGCGATCACGGTTTCGAATTCGTGCTTGAGCTTGCCCTCTTTGGCGCGCTCGACCCAGGGGTCGCGCTCGACCGACAGGGCAAACAGCAGGCGCTCGTACAACACATGCCGGCCTTCGTTGTCGTCGAGGATTTTTTTCTTCACGTAGTCGAGACCAACGCGGTCGAGATAGTGCACGGTGCGGTCGAGATAGCGCGCTTCCTCGCGGTACAGCTGCAGGAAGGCGCCGGAGTATTCCAGCACTTCGTCGGGCGTCTTCACCTTGACCAGGAACTGCGCGACTTCGGTCTTGATGCCGCCGTTGCCGCCGACGTAGATTTCCCAGCCGGAGTCGACGCCGATGATGCCGACGTCCTTGATCGCAACTTCGGCGCAGTTGCGGGGGCAGCCCGACACCGCGAGCTTGACCTTGTGCGGCGCCCACATCTTGAAGAACACCTTCTCCAGGTCGATGCCCATCTGCGTCGAATCCTGGGTACCGAAGCGGCACCACTCCGAGCCGACGCAGGTCTTCACCGTACGCAGCGCCTTGCCGTAGGCGTGGCCGGACGGCATGTCGAGGTCGGCCCACACGCCGGGCAGGTCTTCCTTCTTCACGCCGAGGAGGTCGATACGCTGGCCGCCGGTGACCTTCACCGAGGGGATGGCGTATTTATCGGCGACGTCGGCGATGCGCCTGAGTTCGGACGGCGTGGTCTGCCCGCCCCACATGCGCGGGATCACCGAGTAGGTGCCGTCCTTCTGGATGTTGGCGTGCGCCCGCTCGTTGATGAAGCGCGACTGCGGGTCGTCCTCGGCCTCGCCCGGCCAGGTGGAAATGAGGTAATAGTTGAGCGCTGGGCGGCAGGAGGCGCAGCCGTTGGGGGTGCGCCATTCCATGAACTGCATCACCTGCGGAATCGTCAGCAGCTTGTTCTGGCGGATCGCCTCGCGCACGGCCTCGTGGGTGTGGTCGGTGCAGCCGCACACCGACTTGGTCTTCGGCGTGGCGGAATAGTCGCCGCCGGCGGTGACCGCCAGGATCTGCTCGACCAGGCCCGTGCACGATCCGCACGACGATGAGGCCTTGGTGTGCTTCCTCACATCTTCCAGCGTGAACAGGCCCTTTTCGCGGATGGCCTTGACGATGTCGCCCTTGCAGATTCCGTTGCAGCCGCACACTTCCATGTCGTCGGTCATGGTCGCGGCCTTGTTGATGCCCTGGTGGCCGAGGTTGCCGCAATGGTCCTGGCCGAACATCAAATGGTCGCGCAGTTCGGAGACGTCCTTGCCGTCGCGCAGCAGCGAGAAATACCAGGCGCCGTCGACGGTGTCGCCGTACATGACGCCGCCGACCAGCTTGTTGTCCTTGATGACGAGTTTCTTGTAGACGCCGCCAATGGGGTCGGAGTACAGGATGGCCTCGGTGCCCTCGCCGCCGATGAAATCGCCGGCAGAGAACAGGTCGATCCCGGTGACCTTGAGCTTGGTCGAGGTGACCGAGCCCTGGTAGCGGCCGATGCCGTACTGTGCCAAATGGTTGGCGCACACCTTGGCCTGCTCGAACAGCGGCGCGACCAGGCCGTAGGCGATGCCGCGGTGCGCGGCGCACTCGCCAATCGAGTAGATGCGCGGATCGAAGGTCTGCATGGTGTCGTTGACCACGATGCCACGGTTGCAATGCAGGCCGGCGGATTCGGCGAGTTCGGTGTTGGGGCGGATACCGACCGCCATCACAACCAGGTCAGCCGGCACGCTGTCGCCGTCCTTGAACTTGATCGCGGCGACGCGGCCGCTCTCTCCTTTCACGAGTTCGGCCGTCTGCTTCTGCAGCAGGAACTTCATGCCCTTGGCTTCCAGGCTCTTCTGCAACAGGCGCGCGGCCGGCTCGTCGAGCTGGCGCTCCATCAGCCACGGCGCGATGTGCACCACGGTGACGTCCATGCCGCGCTTCATCAGGCCGTTGGCAGCTTCCAGTCCCAACAGGCCACCACCGATGACGACCGCGTGGCGGTACTGGCTGGCGGCGCCGATCATCGCCTCGACGTCAGCGATGTCGCGGAAGCTGATCACGCCCGGCAGGTCCGCGCCCGGCACCGGCAGGATGAAGGGATTGGAGCCGGTGGCGAGCAGCAGGCGGTCGTACTCGGCGCGGGTGCCGTCCTCGGCAACAACCTCGCGCGCCGCACGGTCGATCTTCACCACCTTCTTGCCGGTGTGGAGCGTGATGCCGTTTTCCGCGTACCAGTCGAGCGGATTCAGCACGATGTCGTCGACCGTCTGCTCGCCGGCGAGCACCGGCGAGAGCAGGATGCGGTTGTAGTTGGGGTGCGGCTCGGCGCCAAACACCGTGATGTCGTAGAGGTCGGGGGCAAGCTTCAGCAGCTCTTCCAGCGTGCGCACCCCGGCCATGCCGTTGCCGACCATGACGAGTTTCATTTTGGGACCCTGTCCCATCGGCGTACTCATATCCATCTCACCACTCCAAACGAAAGACTAAAAGTGATGACCGAGATACGCCGTTGCATTCGGTCTTTCAAACAGCGCTTTAACCCAAATCCATTTGAGCAGCGCCTTTGCAGGAGCGGCGAGGGCGCCGCTCCTGCAGGGTTAACTAGCAAGCGCTATGCCACGTTGGCCGCATGCAGAATCCGCCTTGTTTCACAAGGACTTGCAACGCGCTTGACCAAAGCCCGCCTGCGCACCATGCACCACCGCAGTGCTAAACCAGGCTGCATGCACCAAACCCTACGCAGCCGCCCGCCCGAATCCGTTGATCGCCGTGATCGCGCGAGCCTGGTTCAGATCTTCCGTATAGCCGGCTGCAAAGAGGCACACCGCCAGCTGGTTGCGAATCGGCAACGGCAGCGGCAGTTGCTCGCGCATCACCCTGTCGATCCACGCGCCGGTCGCGCGCGCATCCGGCCCGGGCAGATTGGCCTGCACCGACGGCGTCGATTGCGCCTCGTATACCGGCAGGGACTGCCCGTCCTGCACCAGCACCATCTCGGGCCGCTGCAGCGGGTCGGCAAAGGCCTCGCCCTCGCAGCCTTGCAACAGCAGGGCGTGGCCGCCGAGCGCCTCCAGCACTTCGCGCACCGCAGGAATGTCGGCAGCCGCAGGCACCGGCGTCACCCGCACCGAATGGTCGCCCGCCACGTCGGCCAGCATCGCCAACCGCGTCACCCAGCCGTCGATGCCGAGCCGCGAACGCAGCGCCAGCAACGACGCCAGGCCGGGACTCAGTAATGCCACCGGCGCAAACGCGATGCCTTCATCCAGCAAAGCCGCATTGACCTGCGCTGCCGAACTACACGGCATGACGCCGAGCTCGCGCAGCACGTAAGCCGCCGCCGTGCCGCCGCCGCCTTCGAGCACGCCGTGGATCAGCACCGGGATGCCAAAACTTTTGAGCAGCATGGCCAGGAGCGGCGTCAAATGCGGAAACCCTCGCACGCCGTGATAAGCAGGCAGCACCACCGTGCGAAAGGGGCCGGACGGCGCGACGAATCCAGGCAGCCGCTCGGCCAGCGCCGCGTGCAGGCCGAGCCAGGCGTCCAGCCCCGGATCGTGCTGGTTGAACGCGACCAGGAAGGCCGCCGTCTCCAGTTCCGGCACGCCGCCATCGAGCAGCGCCGCGCCCAGTGCGCGTGCCTCGACAAAGCCCATGGCTTCGCCGGCTTCGATCTGGCGGATGAGGGTGGCGTAACTCATGAAGTGACGGTGTCCATTGAAGTGACGTAGCTCATGCAGCCGCCCGATTCCCGGCGAGCAGCCGCTTCAGTTCCGGCACGCACGAGCCGCATTCGGTGCCGCATTTGAGCGTGGCCTGCAGCGTGGCGAGGTCGGCGCCGGCGGTGATGGCGACGAGAATGTCGGGCTCTGCCACGTTCAGGCAATTGCAGACGATGCGTCCGCGCCCGGCTCCGCCTGCCGGCGGGCGTGCCACCGGCGCCAGCATCCAGGCGCGCAGCGAGGCGGCGTCCACGCCCTCGACGATGACGTCGCGCAGCCAGTCGAAAGCAGCGGTCTCGCCGGTCAGCCGCGCCGCGGTCACCTTGCCGCCGTCGACGCGCACGCGCTTGGAAATGCCGCGCGGACGGTCTTCGTAATGCATCACCGTGAGCGGATCGACGAGGCCCAGCGCGGCGTCGAGATCAGCCAGCAGCGATTCGGGCAGCGGCTGCGTATGCGCGAGGCGCAACATCAGCACATCCTGCTCGCGCCCCGCCAGGCCGGCGGCGGCGTAGTCGCAGGCGCGCAGCAGTGGCTGTACGGCGTCGAGCAGTTTGGCGCCGTCGCCCACTGCCAGCACAACCATGCGCCACGGCAGCACGGCCTTGGCCACCTGCACCGCGGCGTGCTTGAGCTCGGGCTGCTTCGACACCGCGTCGAACACCGGCAGGGTGAGCGCATTGATGCCGCGCCCGCCCATGAAGCGCGCGCCCCAGTGCATCGGCAGAAAACACTGGCCGGGGCGCACGCTGTCGCTGGCCTCGGCCACCACGATCACTTCGCCGCGGCGGCTTTTCACGCGCACCAGGTCGCCCGCTTTCAGCCGCCGCAGTTCGAGGTCGCGCGCATTCATCGCCAGCGCCGGCGTGTCGGCATGGGCGAACAGCCGTGCCACGCGGCCGCTGCGGCTCATTGCGTGCCACTGGTCGCGCAGGCGTCCGGTGTTGAGGTGCAGCGGAAAGCGCGCGTCGATCGGCTCCGCCACGGGTTTGTACGGCGCGGCATGAAAGCGTGCGCGGCCGCTGGCGGTAGGATAGATGCCGTCGGCATACAGGCGCGGCTTGCCCGTTGTTGCGCCCTCGGGAAACGGCCACTGCTGCGGCCCACTGTCGAGCGATGCATAGGAGAGGCCGGCGATGTCGAGGTCGCGCCCGCGGGTGGTTTCGCGGTGTTCGTCGAACACGGCCTCGGCGCGGGTGTAGGGGAACAGCCGTGCGCCCTCGCCCGGCATCAGCCGCCGCGCGAAATCGCACACGATTTCCCAGTCGGCACGCGCTTCGCCGGGCGGCGGCACGGCAGCATGCACGCGCGACACGCAGCGCTCGGAATTGGTCATGGTGCCGTCCTGCTCGCCCCAGCTGGCGGCAGGCAGCAGCACGTCGGCGTAGGCCGCGGTTTCGGTGTCGGCAAAGGCTTCCTGCAACACCACGCATTCGGCGGCCTGCAGCGCCTGGTGCACCAGATTCTGGTCGGGCAGCGACTGCGCGGGGTTGGTACAGGCAATCCAGACCGCCTTGATTTCGCCGGTCTTCAGCGCCTGGAACAGTTCCAGCGCGGTCTTGCCCGGCGTCGCCGGCACCGCGTCCACGCCCCACAGCTGCGCGACTTCGGCACGATGTTCGGGGTTGTTCATGTCGCGGTGGGCAGACATCAGATTCGCCAGTCCGCCCACCTCGCGCCCGCCCATGGCGTTGGGCTGGCCGGTGAGAGAGAGCGGCGCCGCACCCGGCTTGCCGATCTGCCCGCTGGCCAGATGCAGGTTGATCAACACGGCATTCTTGTCGACGCCGCAACTGGATTGATTGAGCCCCTGGCAATACAGCGACAGCGTCGGCCCGGCGGCGAACCAGCGCGCAGCCTGCACGATGTCGGCGGCTGCCACGCCGCAGATCGGCGCGACTTTTTCCGGCGTGTAGTCGCGCACCAGGTCGCGCAGGGCTTCCCAGCCTTCGGTGTGGGCAGCGATGGCCTCGCGGTCGATCAGTTCTTCCCACAGCATCACGTTCAGCATGGCGTGGAACAGCGCGACGTCGGTGCCGGGCAGGATGGCCAGATGCAGGTCGGCCTCGGCCGCCGTATCGGTGCGGCGCGGGTCGACCACGACCAGCTTCATCGCGGGGTTGGCCTTCCTCGCCGCCTCGATGCGGCGGAACAGGATGGGGTGCGCATAGGCCGTGTTCGAGCCGGCGATGAAAATCGTTCCGGCATGGTCGATGTCGTCGTAGCAGCCCGGCGGCGAGTCCGCGCCCAGCGTGGCCTTGTAGCCCGCCACCGCGGACGACATGCACAGACGCGAATTGGTGTCGACGTTGTTGGTGCCGATCAGACCCTTGGCCAGCTTGTTGAAGACGTAATAGGCCTCGGTGGTGAGCTGGCCGGAAATGTAGAAAGCGACGGCATCGGGGCCGTGCTCGCGGATGACGCGGCTGAATTGCCCGGCGACATGATCAAGCGCCACATCCCAGCCTACGCGCTGGCGCGACAAGCTCTTGTCCGTCCGCATCTCGGGATAAAGCGCGCGCCCCGACGCGGCCGCCGAAAGATGCAGCGTCGCGCCCTTGGTGCAAAGCTTGCCGCGGTTGGCCGGATGCGCCGGATCGCCGCGCACGCCGGTGATCTTCCCGGCCTCGGCCTCGATCAGCACCCCGCAGCCGGTGCCGCAATAACAGCAGACAGATGAAACGACAGACATGACGACTCCTTGCTCTGTCTGTCAGCAGGGTCTGTGCCAGCGGGCTCATTACAATGAATTCAATGGTTTGCCGGAACATGGCCGGGGGATGACCCGGCCATGCGCTCATCTGCAGTGCACGACCCGAATGGAGTGCCGCAAATTGGTGCGTCCCGTTTATTTCCACTCAGCCGCGGCGCGGCGGCAGGCCTCGACCCGGGCCGGGTAATCCTCGGCATCCCCGTAGTCGAAGAAACGCCGATAGCGGGAATGCGTGCCGAGGATCTTGCGGGCGTGCTTGATCGGGCAGAAATACTGCTCGGTCCGGGCCAGGATCTCAAACACGTAGGCCACCAGCCCGCTGGCATAACCGCAATAGTTGCAGTGGAATTTCTCGAAGGCATTGAGGTATTCGAGTCGATGCCGGTCCAGCACGATGTAGTCGGCGCGGCGCACCTTGGCGATGCGGTAGATGGGAAAACAGAGCGCCTGATAAAGCGTGACGGACAGGTCCAGGATCAATAGCGGAATGATCATGCTGTAGATGACGGGGCCGGTCACCAGGTTCTGCGGACGGTTGGTGACCAGCCAGCGAAGAAACCCCGTTTTGAGGCGGCGGTGCGTCTCCCGGATGGAGCGCTCGAACTCGATGCGCTTGTCCTTGAGCTGGAATAGCTGGCTGGCCTCCTGATCGTGCATGGCCTCGCGCAACTCGTCTTCGAGGGCGGTCATTTGCGTCAGCAAATTCTGGATTCGATCGTTCATGCGCCTCCTGCCCGGGGGGTGCGCGACCTGACGGATTGTCCGGCCGCCGCAGCCCTAGCGTTCCCAAAGAATAGCCGCATTCCCGTTCCGGACAGCGTCTTGAACAATCCGAACCATGGACTAGTTTCTAACTACCGCCACGCAATCGGCGTCCATTCAACCCAGTATTTGCAAGGAGTTTCCCATGGCCAACATCACTCGCTTCGACCCCTTCAACCTCGCCACGACTGACCCGTTCGGCAGTGTCGATGATCTGTTCAAGGGTTTTTTCATGCGACCCGTCCTGTTCGAAGGCCAGCCGCAGATGCAGATCAAGCTGGACGTGAAGGAAGACGACAAGGCCTACACGGTGCATGCCGACATTCCCGGCGTGAAGAAGGAAGACATCCACGTCAGCATCGAAGGCAACCAGGTTTCGATCAGTGCCGAAACGAAAATGGAAAAAGAAGAGAAAAAAGGCGAAAAAGTCCTGCGTTCGGAGCGCTACGTCGGCAAGGTGGCGCGCAGTTTCACCCTGGCCCACGACGTGGATGAATCCAAGTCGCAGGCCAAATACACCGACGGTGTGCTGGAGCTGACGCTGCCGAAAAAAGCCGTCAGTTCGGCCAGGAAGCTGGCGATCCAGTAAGCCTCCAGGACAAGCCCTCGACGGCGCCGAAATAGGCGCCGTTTTTATTGGCCGCGGCTAGATGAACATTGAAACACTTTGCCACACCCTGACACCGCCGTGACACGCTGGGGACACCTTGCCTTTTCATAATGCACTCCATCAGCCGAAGCGAACGCACCGACACGCGACCGCCGCAAGCTGAATGGCTCGTTCCATTTTTTTATTCTTAAAGGAAACAGATCATGAAAAGCGTTTTGACCACTGCTGTACTGGCCTCCCTGCTCGCCTCGATTTCGGCTTTTGCCCACCACCCCGCCGCGGACATCGTCGCTGAAGACATCTATCTGATGATCGACGCCAATGTGGTCGACACCCCGCACGCCGACCTCGACTTCTCCAGCATGGGGCGTTAAGCACAGCAAAACCGGGCGGGGGTGTCTCCCGTCCGCTCCTTGGAAGCATGAAGGCCGGCCCTCTGCAGAGGGCCGGCCTTTTTTGATCCCTGCCTGGGCGTATCAGCTAGCCGCGGTAGACGCAGCCCGAATCGTGGGTTTCCATCAGCTTGATTTGCGACAGGCCGGGCAGCGCCGGCTTGAGCTGGCCCCACAACCATATCGCCAGGTTTTCGCTGGTGGGATTGTCCAGCCCGGCGAGGTCGTTGAGATACCGGTGATCGAGCGCAGCGTGGATGGGCTGCCAGGCGGCCTCGAGGTCGGCGAAATCGAGCACCCAGCCGTAGACGGGATCGATGTCGCCGCTGACGGTGAGTTCGACCCGGAAGGAGTGGCCATGCACCCGCGAGCAGGGGTGCGATGCGGGCAGCGCAGGCAGCCGGCGCGCGCACTGCAGGTGGAAGATGCGGAAAATGTCCATGCGGCATTCTCGCGCAAGTCGCGGGGATTGGCCATGCGGCCCTGCAGCGGAATTCCCGCACTCGTCCGCCTCCACGCAAAGCTATTGTTTATGCTGAGCAATTTCCAGGATGTAAGGGATTCGACTTCGCCCCGACTCATGCCTGTCGCACCTTCGCGACTTTTCTGCATATGGAGAGAACACATGAGTCAAATCACATTGGGCGCATCCGTCGCCGCCGCCGCTGCCGCTTTGGCCCTTTCGTCGCTGGCCTTCGCCGCGGACAACCCTGCAGGCAGCGTCGGCAAGGCGGTCAGCGCCGGCGACAAGGTGCACTGCTATGGCATTCACTCGTGCAAGGGCAACAGCGACTGCAAGACCACCGAGCATGCCTGCAAGGGCAAGAATGCCTGCGGTGGACATGGCTTCAAAGGCGTGGCTGCCAAAGAGTGCCTCGACAAAGGCGGCGTGATCGCCGACTTGAAGGGTTGATCCTGGCCTGTAGCCACACAAGGGCGCGCCTGCTTCCTTGTGTGGCGCCTTTTGCGAACCGCGATGACCACGACACGACGCACCTCACCCGGTTTCGGCCTGGGCTTGCGCACCGAGCATTACCCGGATTTTCTCGGCGCGCCGCAGCCCGTGGAGTGGCTCGAAATCATTTCCGACAATTATCTGGTGCCTGGCGGCAAGCCGCTGGTGGTGCTAGATCAGATTCGCGAGCGCTATCCGCTCGCCATGCATGGCGTATCGCTTTCCATTGGATCCAGCGATGGCCTGGACCGTAGCTACCTCGCCGCGCTGAAGAAACTGACGCGACGCGTGGATCCCTTGTGGGTGTCGGACCATCTGTGCTGGACCGGCGTGCAGGGCAAGAACACCCACGATCTGCTGCCGCTGCCCTACCACGAGCACGCCCTGAAGCATGTGGTGAAACAGATTCGACAGGTGCAGGATTATCTGGAGCGGCCGCTGGTGATCGAAAATGTCTCCAGCTACGTCAACTTCACCGATTCGACGCTCAGCGAATGGGACTTCCTGCGGGCGGTGTGCGAAGCGTCTGACTGCCTGCTTTTGCTGGACATCAACAATATCTATGTCAGCAGTTTCAATCACGGTTTCGATCCGCTGACCTACCTGCATGCGATTCCGCCCGAGCGGGTGCAGCAGATCCATCTGGCCGGACACAGCCACAACGGCGACCACATCGTCGACACCCACGACCATCCGGTGGCCGATCCCGTGTGGGAACTCTATCGCGCAGCCTGTCGGCACATCGGCCAGGTCGCCACCATGATCGAGCGTGATGACCACATCCCCCCGCTTCCCGAACTGCTGTCGGAACTGGATCAGGCGCGCCGGATCGCGGCGACCGCGTGCGCGCGGGAGGCGGCATGAAGAACGATCCACTGGCCAGCCTGCAAGCCGGATTCCAAGACTACATCCTCGGGACATGCGACCGCGCGCTCGCGCAGGTCGAGTCGACACCGACACTCTCGGCCGCGCGACGGCTCGACATCTATCACAACGCGTATCGGGTGCGACTGGCCGAGCTGCTGGCCGACACCTATGAGCGAGTGGTGCTGTACATCGGCGATGACAGCTTCGACTCGGCAGCGCGGACGTATATCGAGGGACACCCACCGACTTCGCGCAACCTGCGCAACTACGGCAATGCGTTCCCGGCGTTTCTCGCCGACTTTTTTCCCGATGACCGGGAGGTCGCCGAACTCGCCGCAATGGACGGCCGGCTGCGCAATACCTTCGATGCCGCCGATGCCGGGATTCTGCAGGCATCCGATCTCGCGACCCTGCAAGGGCAGGATTGGGACAGCGTCGTGTTTGCCCTCCACCCCACGGCAAGCTTTCTCACTTTTCGCTGGAATACGCCCGCGATCTGGCAAAGCCTGAACGAAGGCATCGCCCCGCCACCGGCCGAGTTGCTGCCGCAGCCTGAGACGTGGCTGTTCTGGCGCATGGACCTGCAACCGCATTTTCGTTCGCTGGCGAGCGAAGAACAGGCCGCGCTGCGCGCGATCAGCGAAGGCCAGGCATTCGGCACGCTGTGCGCGGAACTGGCCCAGCGCCATCCTGAATTGGATATCGCGATGCAAATCGCCCAGTGGTTGCGCACATGGCTGGGCGACAGCGTGCTTCGCGCACGCGCATCCTGAGCCGGTCAATTTCCGCGCTTGTTCCGCCGTGCGGAACCGCTGCCCACAGCGCCATGGGTGCGTGTTGCGGCCAACACTCGCCCCCCGTCCTGCGGCGAATTTTCATCGTGCGGGAATAAACCCCGCGTCGCGCCTGTTCACCCCTGTGACAGGACCGCCACGGCGCTGGCGCCGGATTGTCCGGTTGCTGTCCCTGCACCGTCATGACGCACGCCGTGCGTTGCCACCGCCACTTGATAAAAGGAGTAAGACAATGTTTGCCACCCGATTCAAACGCATGAGCGCTGTTCCGTTTGCCCTTATGGCACTTGCCACCTTGATGAACCCCGCCTACGCGGACAAGGACACGAACAATAAAAAATCTGCCCACATCAAGGTTCTCGCGCCGGAAGAAGACTATGTGGCCGGCATTGGAAGCCGCGCCTTTCTGGTCGACCTGGCCATCGAATTCAAGGGCGACCTTGCCTCCACTAACGTGAGCCCTGAATTGACCGGCCCCGGCCCCCTGGCGAATGCCGGCCCCTTCCCCGGCACGTTCGGCTTCGGCGCCAACCTGGACCACTTCCCGGGGCTGGTCGTGCTGCTCAGCTCCACCACCAGCGGCCCCGGGCGCAACCTGGCCAACCTGTTCAACATCACCACCGTGACCAACCAGGAACCCGGCCTCACGGAAGTCTGGACGACCTGGATCGTGGGCGCACCCAACGCCTTCGGACTCGTGGGTCAGAACACGCCGTCGCGCCTGTTCGTGGCGGTGGTGGAAGGCGACGCGCCGGATGTGGTCGTCGACATGGACGGCAACGGCGTGATCGACAAAAAAGACCTCAGTCTCATGAACTACAAGGTGATCTCGAACACGCCCAAGGTCGACTTTTTCGTCAACGGCTTCTAGCAGCCTGTCGGACTTAAAGAATCGAAGCGAAAATTCGGCTGGGCGAGGGCAGATTTTGACGGTTTCGCCGGGCAATAGTCGTTCTATTGCCCAAGAAAG
>Ga0208244_100356_pt1 | contig 48883 bp, 41 predicted proteins | sample SubbioCR12Aug_5A_FD_184828 | JGI IMG/M metagenome (GOLD analysis project Ga0208244, IMG submission 184828) | Serpentinite rock and fluid subsurface biosphere microbial communities from McLaughlin Reserve, California, USA - CR12Aug_5A (SPAdes) | ecosystem: Environmental > Terrestrial > Deep... | reverse complement strand
TTCAAATCTATTAAAGGAAGGCTAGAGCTGAAAGCAAAAGGGATTCTGTAGCACTTCCACTCTCAAGCTCAAACGGGAGAGCGGTCGAATCGACAGGCCGACGGTTCGATCCCGTTCAGCTCCACCATTTCGCCTCCCCTCAGACCACCTCCTCAAATGAAACAAGAAGGCGCCAATCGACAAATCGCCGCAGATGCTTTCCATTGGGATAATCTGTCCCAGCTTCGTCCTGCGGATGTCTGTAACCGAACCGATGCCCTATACCATCCGACCGGAGAAGGATATATCCTCCCTGTCTATCATCTCAGATATCTGATTACTCCAAAGACAAGAAAAATCGTTAGGGTGGAGTGGAATGATCAAACCGTTGTTGAAAAACTTCATCCTTTCTTTGTTCTTATGGTCCTGGTCTATTTGACTGGAGCCAAAGAGATCAAGCCCGAGAACAGATGGGTTAGCGAAAAGGACCTCAAAGGGGGAAGCAACTTTTTTCAGGGGCCCCATAGCCTCCAGGTCAGAGAGCTGGAAGTTCTATACGGAAAAGATCCGGAGGCCTTTCTGAAAGCGGGCAGAAAACTGGGTGGAACAGAAATGGATCATGGGAATAAGGCCTTCGCCCTTAACGTATTCCCAAGAATCCCTCTTGCTTACCTCCTCTGGGAGGGAAATGAGGAGTTCCCTCCGAAGATCCGGGTCCTGTTCGATTCGACGATCCAGTCACACCTTCCTCTCGATGCCATCTGGTGTATGGTCGCTGAAACGAGCCGACGTCTGGCCGAACAGACCGCTCTTTGATAATGAGAATTCCAGGTTGATTCCTATATGGATTCGTGTTAATTCAAATCCTGAAGGTTAAGGAGAGGTCCAGAAGATGGTTGAGAAAAACATCCTTCCTAAAAGGCCTCTGGGAAAAACAGGAGAGGAAATTTCCATCCTCGGTTTGGGCGGAGAAGGGATTCTCAGAACCCATGATGAGGAGGAGAAGGCGATCTCCCTGATCCGTCGTGCGCTCGATCTGGGAATCACTTACTTCGAATCGGCCCGGGCCTATGCGAGCAGTGAATCCTACTATGGGATGGCCCTCCAGGAAAGGCGGAGGGAAATCTTCCTGGCCAGCAAATCGCACGAACGAAGCGGAGACGGAGCCTTAAAGCATCTTGAGGTCACCCTTCAAAACATGAACACCGATTTTCTTGATCTCTGGATGATCCACGATGTGAGGTCTTCAAAAGATGTTGAGCAGATCTTCGGGCCGAGAGGGGCAATCAAAGCCCTTGAGGCGGCCAAACGGAATAAACTGGTCCGGTTTGTCGGGATCTCCGGACACAGAAACCCGACCATTCTTTCGCGAGCCCTCGATCTCTTTCCCTTTGATGTGGTGCTCTTGCCTGTTAATCCGGCCGAGCCCCATTACTGGTCTTTTCTCGAAGCGGTCCTTCCAAAAGCTCTGGATAAAGGAATGGGAATTCTGGGAATGAAGACTCTCTCACGCGGGGTCTGTGCCAAGATTTTCGGGGATGAATCGATCGAGATGTTTCTCCGTTTTGCCATGACCCAATCGATTTCAGCCGCTGTGGTGGGCTGTGAAACCATCGATCAATTAGAGATGAATGTCAGGATCGCCCGGTCTTTTCAACCGATGGACCAGCAGGAGCAGAACATGCTGATCAACAAGGTCAAGCCCTATTCACGTGAGCTGATGTATTATAAATTGTAAGGATATGCAAAAAGGCGGACGATTCGGCAAGTATGGAGAGCAGAAGAGCCTCGAACGATTGCGCCAGAAAAGGCGCCAACCCCTTCAACAGAAAACCACATTGAAATTCCCCCCGAGAAAAAAATCTAAGGCGTGAAGCCTCCGGATATGAACCGAGTGAAATTATAACGCTTTCAACATCTCTTCGGCCGCATCCCGGAGGTCGCTATGGCTGGTGGTCATGGCCAGGATATCGAGTTTAGCTTTGAAGCCCTGTTTCTCTATGGGTGATCTTGCCTCATAAAGAGGTCTCATCGCCTGGATGGCCTCTAAAACCTTCTCCGGATCGGTGTAATCCAGGAGAAGAGAGAGTGTGCGCCAATCATCGGGCAAACCGTACTGATCCAAATAGTTTTTGACCGCTTCGTTGAACTGCTCCGTGCCATGAAAACGATCGATGTCTCCCTGAGCCTTCTTATGCTTCTTCGTCCCTTTCTTTCCCATGAAGAGCTTATCCGCCTCCTTTCGATACTTCTTCATCACCCACTCCGACCGACGAGACCTCTTCTGTTCTCCGGGAGGTTCTTTCGGGGCATGAGGACTCCGGTCTCTTCTCCGGTCAATCTCCCTCCATGAAATCTTTTCCCTCTCACCTTCGTCATGCTGCGACATCTGCTTCCTTCCCTCCTTTGATCTCCTAATAAGGAAACCATGAAGCCATGAAAAAACCAGGACCAAAGGACCTGCGGCAGGGAATTTTTCCCCTGGCTTCCTGCATTCCTGGCTTCCTTATTGGCTTTTTTCTTTTACGGCCTCTTCCTCTCCACACCCTGAGGCGTGAAAACCAATATCACCACTTCGCCTGACTTGCCAAACCTCTCCATCATCCTTCCATTGAAGACCAGGTCAAGACCGCCGGCATTTCCGATCACGAGTTCGACCCGGTCGTTTGCCTGATAAGAACTCCCCTCTCCTGGCTTGAAGAGGGTCTCGGTCTGTGACTGGCCATTGACTTGAATCTGCACCCACGTCTCCTCAATGGCCTTGATCTCAACCAAGAAAGGTTTTCCCCCAACAGCAGGGGAAATCTCCGCAATTTGGGGGGTCGGGGTGGAGGTGGGGAGTGGGGTTTCACGGACTTCCGGTTTGCTCGGGGGTTGCTCTAAAGGGGGACCGGATAAATAAGGGTGCAGAAAATAAGAAATCAGAAAGCTGATGGCGAGGACTCCTGAAACCACCCAGATTTGTTTCCGGTTCCATAGGGTCTTTCTTGGGGCCACGCTCTTTCTTAAAGGCTTTCTCCCGGATTTGACTTCCGAAAGGACGGCCTCCCCCCCCTTTAAAAAACGCTCATAGCGAAGAAGGATTTCATGGGGATCGAACCCAATAGATCTGGCATACGCGGATATAAATCCCTTGATGTAAACTGGAGAAGGAAGAAGCTCATATCGGTCCTCCTCGATGGCTTTGAGAAAGTGTTCCTTCACTCTCGTGTTCTTTGAAAGCTCCCTCAGGGAGATCTTTTTCAGCTCCCGCTCTCTCTTGAGAAATTCTCCAAGGGTCTCTCTTTCCTTCAACAAACAATCACCTCCGTAGGGGTGAGTAACCCAGCTCATCGAGGGCGCGGGGGTCCCGGGTCCAATCCTTTTCGACCTTCACCCACAACTCCAGAAAAACCCTCTTTTCCAGGAAGGCCTCGATCTCCTTACGCGCCGCTTCCCCGATCTTTTTCAGCTTCTGACCGCCTTTTCCGATGAGGATCTTTTTTTGAGAATCTTTTTCGACATGGATGGTTGCCTGGATGACCACCAGATTCTTCTCGGGATGTTCCTTAAACGATTCGATGGTCACGGCGGATGAATGAGGCACCTCCTGATAGGTTTGACGGATCACCTTCTCCCTGATCATCTCCGAAACGATGGACCTCTCCGTCTGGTCCGTAAAAACTTCCTCCGGATAGTATGGCGGGGACTCGGGAAGGGACTTCAGGAGTTCCTCGAGAAGGATGTCCACCCCTTCTCCCGTAACCGCCGAAACAGGAATGATCTTCTCGAAGGGATGGAGTTTCTGATACCGATCCATCAAAGGGAGGAGCCTCTCTCTTCGGACCAAATCGATCTTATTGATCACCAGAAAGGGGAGCCCTTTGCTTCCCTCGAGCGAGCCGACCATCTTCCGGTCCTCTTCCGCAAGAGGGGACGAGGCTTCAATCATGTAGAGGAGGATATTCGCATCCCAGCTCGAGGCAATGGCAGTCTGGACCATTCGCCTGTTCAATTCGGACCGGCCCTCGTGGATGCCGGGAGTGTCTAAAAAAATGAGCTGTCCTCCTTCGACATTTTTGATGCCAAGGATTCGATTCCGTGTGGTTTGCGGCGTATCGGTAACGATAGCGATCTTCTCTCCGATGATTCGGTTGAAAAGGGTCGATTTCCCGACGTTGGGTCTCCCAAGAATGGAGATAAAACCGGATTTGAAGGTTTGCATTAGGCAAAGTTTTGAGTTTACAGTTGTTCGTTCGGAGGTTTAAATTCCGAATGTTTTTCTCCGAACTCCGAACTCATCACTCCGAACTACTAACATCTATGATGGCAAGACCGAATCGAATACCTCCTGGATATGTTCGACCAGGATGAAGTTCATCTCCTGTTTGACATATTTGGGGATATCTTCCAGGTTCTTCTCATTCTCTTTCGGAAGGATGATGGTCTTCACTCCGGCCCTCCGGCCGGCCAGGATCTTCTCTTTTATCCCTCCCACCGGCAATACCCTGCCGCTCAAGGTCAGCTCGCCGGTCATGGCAACATCGTGGGGAACCGGCTTCTCTTTCAAGAGAGAGAGGACAGCCGCGGCAATGGCAATGCCCGCGGAGGGCCCGTCTTTCGGGGTTGCTCCCGCCGGGACGTGGATGTGGATATCCCATTCCTGATAGAAATTTTCCGGTATCTCAAGCGAGTGAGCATTGGCCCGGATGTAGGAGAGGGCCGCCTGTGCCGACTCCTTCATCACCTCTCCAAGAGAACCGGTCAGGAGAAGCCCTTTGTCCCCTTTCATCTTTGATGTTTCGATGAAGATGATGTCTCCTCCGTTCTCCGTCCATGCGAGTCCCGTGGCCACGCCGATTCGATCTTTCTCCTGGGCAACCTCCCGGAAATATTTTCTCGGCCCCAGAAGCCCCTCCACCACGGGCGCATTGACGATCTCTTCCGGCTGATTTCCCATTGCGACTTCTTTGGCGATCTTACGGCAGACAGTGGCGACCTCCCTTTCGAGGTTCCGCACTCCTGCTTCCCGGGTATATTCCCTGATGATCTTATAGACCGCCTCCATTGTGAAGGAGAGAGGGTGATCCTTCAGTCCGTTCTCCTCCTTTTGATGAGGAATTAAAAACCGGAAGGCGATTTTCTCCTTCTCTTCTTCCGTGTATCCCGGAAGATGGATCACCTCCATCCGGTCCAGAAGCGGCGGAGGAATGGGAGACAGGGTATTCGCCGTCGCAATAAAGAGGACATGGGAGAGGTCGAAGGGGACGTCCAGGTAATGGTCGGTGAAGGAGAAGTTTTGCTCCGGATCGAGGGCCTCTAACAGCGCAGCTGCCGGATCGCCACGGACATCCTGGCCGATCTTGTCAACCTCGTCGAGCATGAAGACCGGGTTGGAGGTTCCAGCCCTTTTCATCTCCTGAATGATCCTTCCAGGAAGGGCTCCCACATAGGTCCTCCGGTGGCCGCGGACCTCCGCCTCGTCCCTCACCCCCCCGAGGGAGATGCGAATGAATTTTCTCTCCAGGGCCCGGGCGATGGAGCGTCCCAGAGAAGTCTTTCCCACTCCCGGCGGCCCCACAAAACAGAGAATCGGTCCTTTCATGGGATCCTTCAATTTTTTGACCGCCAAAAATTCAAGGATTCGGTCCTTCACCTTTTCGAGGTCGTAATGGTCCTCGTTCAGGATGGCCATCGCCCTTTCAAGGTCGAGGTTATCCAGGGTCTTCTTATCCCATGGAATGTTGATGAGGTAGTCGAGATAGGTCCGGGAGACCGTATACTCTGCGGAGATCGGATTCATCCGTTCGAGGCGATGAATCTCCTTGTGGGCGATCTCCTCCACTCTCTGTGGCATTCCTGCGGCTTGAACCTTTTCACGAAGTTCGTGAATCTCATTCAGATAAGGGTCCTCATCAGGAGCCTCCCTCTGGCCCTTTATCGGAGGCCGAAGGGGATGCTCTCTCTGCGATTTTCCCGCCTCCTTGCTCGAGGTGAAGAGCAGATGGGGTCGCAGGGAAAACGATGGAAACTCCCGGCTGAAAAGGTCGAACGCCTTCTTCAATCTTTCGAGAGGATCGATTGTCTCAAAGATCTCCTGTTGATCTTTCAGCCCCGATCGTAGGGTGACGGCGATCAGATCAGCCAGCCTGCCCGGCTGTTCGATCTTATCAAGCGTTTTTAAAACCTCATCGGGCAGCGGCCTTCCCGCAGAGAGGGAGATTTTAAAGAGCGTTCCGATGCTCTGGACAAGGGTCTCTGAGAGGAGGTTTTTCTCCTCAGGCTCGACCACCTCCCTCACATCAGCCCTGAAACAGGGGGTCTCCTGAACAATGTTCTCGATAAAGATACGTGAAATACCCTCGACAAAAACTTTCATGCCCCGGTTGGGTAATTTTACCAGTTGAAGGATCCTGCAGGCTGTCCCGATGGGGAGAAGTTCTCTGGGCCGAGGGTCCCTTGGAAGATGGGCTCGCTGATAGATGCATCCGATGAGGCTATTCTCCAGCACGGACTTATTCAGAACAGTGAGGGCTTCCTCCGATTGAAGAAAGAGGGGGGCCACCACATACGGGAAGATGATCGTATCCTTAAGAGGAATGCAGGGCAATCGCTGAGGGATGGAGGTGTTTTCTGTTTTATGGAGGTATCTCACAAAAAAATCCTTATTCCGGTTGAATGGGCAGAAAAATAATATACGAAAAAGGAGAGGTTTGTCAACGAAGGTCTAAAAGCTCTTTGACGGCAGAAAGGGCCTCCTGCGAGCACCAGTCCCTCTGGCCAACGACCATGCCCTCCACCAGGCCCAACCTGTTGATCAGGAAAGCGGTGGGAATCATCCTCACTCCGTAAGTTCGTGCGACCTGTTCCTTTTGATCAAGGAGCACCGGCAGGCTGATCCGGTGATCCTTAACAACTTTTCTTACCCTTTTCTCCTTCTCTCCGTCAATCGCAATGGTCAGGATCTCAAGTTGACCCCGGTTTTTTTCAACAAATTTTTCCAGTAGAGCGATATCCTCTTTGCAGGCCAGGCACCAGGAACCCCAGAAAAAAAGGAGAAGGGGTTTCCATTTATATTCATTCAGGGAGATCTGCTTTCCATTCAAATCTTTGAGAGAGAAGGGAGGGGGTTCCTTTCTGGCCTCAAATCTCTGGACGCCAAAGGATTCGCAAACAGAAGCCTTCCGGAGTGCGGACGAGGAATCCTGCGCTTGAAGAGGCGGTATCGCCGTGATGGCCGCCCCAAGCGCCATCAGTAAGAATAGGGCCATCCCCCTCATCAGCGTTCCAAGCCGTTCCATAATAAAAGGTTAAAATATAAATGAGACCTCGTCAATATTGGATAGAAAATAGAAACGAATAGCACGAATGACAGCGAATGACACGAATAGGTTTTTACACGATAAAGTTTGAGAATTTATCTCTAACACTTGAAAACAAATGGTGTTATGCTGAACTTGGTTCAGCATCTCGTTTTGTCCAAAGGGTTAGATCCTGAAACAAGTTCAGGATGACAAGTCTAAGAAATTTCAAATATTTTTGATTAGGTTTTATTCGTGAAATTCGTTCTTGGTGATCATTTTCATCATTCGTGGGTGCCCTCTGGGCATGATGAAACATTCCCTTGAAAACGGGATTGAGAAATGGTAAGGTGTGAACCATGTAAGGTTCCCGCTGAAGTTGAATGAAATTAAATCCACCATTAAGTATGAATTCCATGGTGTTCATTCAAGAAAGGAGGAGGCTATGGCTGGAGTCAACAAGGTGATTCTCGTCGGCAACCTGGGAGCAGACCCGGAGGTCAAATTTCTCGGCAGTGGCACCCAGGTCGCCAATTTCCGAATGGCGACAACGGAAAATAGGGTTAACCGCTCCGGGGAGAAGGTCGCTATGACCGAGTGGCACCGGATCGTGGCCTTCGGGAGATTGGCAGAGATTTGCGGGCAGTATCTGAACAAGGGGAAACAGGTCTATATCGAGGGCCGGCTTCGAACACGCACCTGGGACGACAAGGACGGAAACCGGAGATATACCACGGAGATCATCGCCAGCCAGATGCAGATGTTAGGGTCGCCGGGTGCGCCCGCTGAGGGCGCCATCTCGGAGAGGGAAGTGGATGTTGATCATGACGTAGGTCCCGCACCCGATGATGATGTGCCCTTTTAATAGTTCGGAGTAATGAGTTCGTAGTTCGGAGTCTTAACTCTTTAATCTCCGAACTCAAAACTCCGAACTCCGAACTTCCCTAAAAGAGATACCTTCTCATGCTCACATTGAGGAGGAGGCCGATTCCGATCAGTGTGGAGAGTAGGAAAGACCCTCCGTAGCTGAGCAGGGGAAGGGGAATACCCACCACAGGCATCAATCCCAATACCATCCCGATATTGATGAAGGTATGCCAGAAGAGCATCGCCACCACGCCAAAACAAAGGATGGCGCCGAACCGGTCTTTCGACCCTACGGCGATGCGAAGGCCCCACAGAATCAGTAAAAAATAGAGGCCGACCACAATGAAGCATCCGACCAGGCCCCATTCCTCTCCCAGAGCGGAGAAGATGAAATCGGTGTGTTGTTCAGGCAGAAATCCCAGTTTGCATTGTGTCCCCTTCATAAAACCTTTCCCGAGGATCCCGCCCGATCCGACGGCAATCTTCGATTGGATGAGGTGATAGCCGGCGCCCAGGGGGTCGAGGTCCGGATCGAAAAAGGTGATGATCCGCCGCTTCTGATAATCCTTCAGGAATCTCCATACAAGGGGAAGGATGGAAACCCCGATCACCCCGAGAGTGATGAGGGAGGACCAGCGAACCTTAACAAAGATCAGAATCGAGAAGAAGACCATGAGAAGGATGATGGCAGTTCCCAGATCGGGCTGTTTAAGGATGAGAATCATCGGCAAAAAAAGGAGGAAAAAAGGGAAAGCAAGATGTTTCAGTGAATAACCTTCCCGGCCCGGGTATCTTTGAAAAAATTTCGCCAGGGCCAGGATGAGTGAAATCTTAACAAATTCGGAAGGCTGAAAAGTGAGGGGGCCCATTCTCACCCACCGCTGGGCGCCTGAGGTGATGATACCGTAGCCTAAAACGAGTATTAAAAGGACCACAGCAGTGGTATAGACGATATAGGCGAAGTCCGTATAGAACCGGTATTCAATGAAAGCAATGACCAGCATGGCTCCCAGGCCGATGGCCAGCCAGAGGACCTGTTTCAGATAGAGGGGCGTGCCGGTCGTCTCTTCGTTCGAAGTGACGCTGTAAAGATTGAGAATCCCGATCGAAGCGATGAGGAGGACAATCCCCAGCAAACCCCAGTCAAAATGGATGAAGAGGCGTCGATCAATCATAGACAGAATCCGATGAAACCTCCTCCGCTTTTGCCGGCGCCGAGGTTTCGAGATCGAAATATTTTTCGATCACCTTTCTGGCGATGGGAGCGGCGGCGGCACCGCCATAACCCCCATGTTCAACAAGGACGGCAACGGCGATCCGGGGATCTTCAAAAGGGGCGTAGGCGGCAAACCATGCATGATCTCGAAATTTGAGTGGCATCCGGTTCATATCCCCTTTCTTAAAATCGGCTGCCATTCGAACGACCTGCGCGGTTCCCGTCTTTCCCGCCACTTTCACCTGCTTTAATGCGCAGCCATATCCTGTTCCACGCGGCTCATTGACCGCTCCCATCAGGGCCTCCTGGATCACGCGGAGCGTCTTCTCTGAGATGTCCGCCCTGCCTGTCTCCTCAGGGGGATATTCTTTCAATTTTTCCCCATAAATATTTTCCACCCTCTCCACGACCTGTGGCAGATGGAGTCTGCCTCCATTGGCGACGGCTGAGATGAGGATTAAAAGTTGAAGGGGGGTGGCATTTACGTATCCCTGACCCACGGCTACAGAGAGGGTTTCTCCGCTATACCACGAAACCCCAAACCGTTTCTTCTTCCATGAAGTGGAGGGAACAATCCCTGCCTTTTCATGGGGCAGACCAATCCCTGTCTTTCTACCCAGACCGAGTTCGCCGGCATAATGGGCAATGGCATCCACTCCAACTTTCAATCCCACCTGATAGAAGTAAGTATCACAGGATTCGACGAGGGCCTGATGGAGGTTGAGGGTTCCATGTCCTTTCTCTTTCCAGCACCGGAAATCCCGGTTCCCGTAAGGGAAGACGCCGGTGCAGGTTATCTGTGTTTGGGGGGTGATGGCTCCCGTTTCCAGGCCTGCGATCGCCGTGACGATTTTAAATACCGACCCCGGAGGATACTGCCCCTGAATTCCCTTGTTCTGAAGGGGATGAAAAGGATGATCAATCAGCGCTCTCCACTCTTCTGCACTGACGCCTCTCGCAAAGATGGAAGGGTCGAAGGAGGGCTTGCTCACCATGGCGAGGATCCGTCCTGTTTTAGGATCCATGGCAATGAGGGCTCCGTTCTTATCCTGATAGGCCTCTTCAGCCACCTTCTGGAGATCGAGATCGATCGTCAGAACGACATTATTACCGGGAAAAGGCTCCACGCTCCGGAGGGGCTTGATCTCCCTTCCTAATGCATCCACTTCGATCTGACGGCCGCCGTCCACTCCTTTGAGCTGAGCCTCCCATTCGTTCTCCACTCCATACTTTCCGATCATGGACCCCATTCGGTAAGTCCTCTCCTTCGCCTGCCTCAGTTCATTTTCGTCCACCTCTCCGATGTAACCGATGAGATGAGAGGCGAGAGAGTCATGCTGATAGGCCCTCCTCGGCCTCACATCCACGAGAATCCCCGGTAGATGAATCCGGTTCGACTCGAGCAGTGCAAGCCTGTCCCAGTTAATGTCCGATTTGAGCTTGATCGGTCTGAAGGCAGGCCGCCGTTTCAGACCCTTTACCTTCTCACCGATTTCTTCCTGGGGGAGATTGAGTATCTCGCCGATCTTCTCCAGCACCTCCGGATTCGATCGGATATCTTCCGGCACAAGAAAGACTTCAAAGGAGGGCCGATTATGGGCCAGGATCTGCCCTTTTCGGTCCAACAACATTCCACGGTCAGCAACCATTTCGCGGATCCGGATTCGATTATTTTCCGATAACTGCCGAAAATCGCTTCCCTTGATCACCTGGAGGTACCAGAGATAGACAAAGATCAGAAGAAAGGCCCCAGCCACAAAGAGCTTAAGGTATCGGAACCTCTCTTTGAAATCTTCCATCCTCTGGACATTGAGCTCCATCATGACTAATCACTTGCCTCCGATTCCTGTCCCTGGCTCAGCATAGAGCAGAGAAGATCCCTTCTTCAAAAGGGAGAAGAGAACCGAGGAGAGGAGGGCTGTGCTGAGAGACTGAGGAAGAAAAACGGTGAAGAACAGAGGATAGAGATTCGGAAGGTGTTCCGGATTGAGAGCCTTGAGAAGGATCAGGAGGGTGAGTCCTTCCGCCAGGGCAAAGAGGAAGACGAAAAGAGATCGGGAGGGAAAGCTTTCAAGATAGATGCGGTCCTTTAAAAGCTGTGCGCAGTAAAAAAGAAAGGGCCTCGAAAAGGCATAGAGGCCGAAGCCATTTCCCGAGAAGAGGTCCATCAAATACCCCAAAAAAAAGACTAAAACTCCTCCGGAGATGGGGGGAGAAGAAATGCCCAGGTAGAGGGTTAGGACCAGGACGATGTCCGGCCGGATCCATCGGATGAAAGGTAAAGCAAGCCAGGTCGTCTGAAGCGTTAAAAAAAGAACGCCCAAAAAAACGGGAATAAGAATTCTCTTCACTTTATCCTTTTAACCTTTTTCTTTCCTTTTATTGATTGTCTCCGAACTCCGAACTCTAAACTCCGAACTTATTTGGCCTTCTTCACCTTCTTAACCTTTTCCTCGGCGGGTGGAGGAGGGGATTCCTTGATGACCAGGACTTCCTCCAGCCTTGTGAAATCAACGCTGGGCACCAGTTCCGCATATTGGAAGATGCCATGGCCTTTCTTATCCACCTTCCTGATCTCTCCGATCATCAGCCCCTTAGGAAAATTTCCCCCCAGACCGGAGGTGATCACCTTATCTCCTGGGACCACATCTTCCGCGCGAAGAAGGTATTTCAACTGACACCGGTTCTCGCCCCCTCCCTCCACAATCGCTTTGGCCCGGGTTCTCTGGATGATGGAGTCGATGGCACTGTTGTAATCGGTGATGAGGAGGACGACCGAATGGGAAGGGGCGGTTTTAAGAATCTGGCCGATCACCCCTTCCGAAGAGATAACCGCCATCCCTTTCCGAACTCCATCCTTCTCCCCTTTATTGATGGTGACGCTCTTGAACCACGAGGAGGGGTCCCGGCCGACCATCTCGGCGGCAATCACTGTTGATGAAAGCGTCTCCCGAAACTGGAGGAGTTTCCGGAGACGCTCATGGGAGAGGACCATCTCCCTCATCTGATCGTTCTCCCTCTGGAGATCGGCCATCCTCTTCTTGAGTTGCTCATTCTCTTTGTGAAGATGAACCAGGAAGAGATATCCCTCCCAGACTCCTTTGATCTTGTTGATGACAGAGGTGGAACCTTTCTGGAAGGGCGAGCTGATCTCCATCAGGAGACCATCCATAAAGGCCACTCCCTTTCGCTCTTTTACCCTCAATGATATCAGAATCAGGGCAGATAACAGAAGGAGGATGACGACTGTGGGTATTGCATATCTTCGAAAGAGGAAGTCTCTTATCCTCATCAATCTTTAATATGAGAGCTCTGAAAAACTACTTGACGCTCTCTGCATTTTTAATCTGTGCAATCGTTTCATAATCCCTGTAATCAGAGATTTTTTGAACCTTTTCAAAAATCTTAGTACTGAAATGTGACGCTTCGAAGCAGATTTTCATTGTCGAGAACCTTGCCCGCCCCTAACACAATGGCCGAGAGCGGATCATCCGGAATCGTGATGGGGAGTCCGGTCACCTCTCTGAGAAGGACATCAAAGTTTTTCAGGAGCGCCCCGCCGCCCACCAGGACAATCCCTTTGTCCGCAATATCCGAGGCCAGTTCCGGCGGCGTCTCTTCGAGGGTGATTCTCACTGTATCGATGATCATATTGATTGATTCGGCCAGGGCCTCCCGGATCTCCTCGCTATTGATTTCAAGGGTTTTGGGAATGCCGGTGACCAGATCCCTTCCCTTAATCTCCATGGACTCAGGATTCTCCTCGGGGTAAGCCGTCCCGATACTGATTTTGACCAGTTCCGCTGTCCGTTCGCCGATGAGGAGATTATACTTTCTCTTCACATACTGGACAATGGCCTCATCCATCTTATCCCCCGCCACCCGGATCGATTGACTGACCACAATTCCCGACAGGGAGATGACAGCCACTTCGGTGGTCCCCCCTCCAATGTCCACGACCATATTTCCTGAAGCCTCGGTGATGGGAAGCCCCGCACCGATGGCTCCGGCCATAGGCTCTTCGATCAGGTAGATCTCCCTTGCCCCCGCAGATTGGGCCGATTCCCGAACCGCCCTCTTCTCAACGGGCGTGATGCCCGAGGGGACGGAGATGACTACCCGGGGCCGCAGCAGGGCCTTCCGGTTATGGACCTTGGCGATAAAATACTTGAGCATCTCGCCGGTGATCTCAAAATCGGCAATCACTCCGTCCTTCATCGGCCGGATGGCAAAGATGGTTCCGGGTGTGCGGCCTAACATCTCTTTGGCTTCCCGACCAACAGCCAGAACGCGCTTCTCCCCTCTCGAATCCCTCTGGATCGCCACCACAGAGGGCTCCGAAGAGACGATTCCCTTCCCCTTAACATAAACAACGGTATTGGCTGTTCCCAGGTCGATGGCCAAATCCGTTGAAAACAGACCCAACAGTGAATTAAACACCATCTCTTTCTCCTGTCGATTAATTGAGGCTTGACTATATTAACAAATCTCTCTCTACGATTCAAGAAAATTCCTCTCCTAATCGTAATGCGTCACTCTTCCGTGGAAATTTACCGTCGATCGGGCAGGGATGTTGGAAAAAATCTTATAGCGGAAACATCAGCTTGTCCGTGAACTAAAAGGATGACCCCGCATGACAAGGACTACTCCACAATGGGCAATGTTCCCTTTGCCCTTAAAAATATAAACCATCCGCTTAATAAGATTTTCGGAGACATGACTGCCCGATTGACGGATTTCACCCACGCTCCAGTGACGCATTACTCCTAATCTTCATTGCCCTTGTCTTTTTCAGGAGGATTGATTAATATTCCTTCGTTGAAAGGAGAATCATCATGTTAACGATCTTAAGAAAACATGCCACTTCCTGGATGCTCAAGGGTCTTCTCCTCCTGGTGGCAGTGACGTTTATTTCCTGGGGAGGATATTCCTTCTTCCGGGACAAAAAATACGACTATGCGGCAATGGTGGACGGAACCGCCATCCACATCAGGGATTACCAGGAAACCCTTCAGGGAGTGATGAACCGCTACCGGGAGGCGATGGGCCCTGCCTTCAATGAGAAGATGATCGGGGAGCTCCGCATCAGAGAGAATGTCATTGAAGAGCTTATCTCCAGGACCCTTATTCTCCAGGAAGGAACGAGATTGGGCCTGAAGGTCTCGGATGGGGAATTGAGAATGGCCATCGAATCGATCCCCTCCTTTCAGGTCAATGGTCAATTCGATTCACGCCTCTATGAAAGATTCCTAAGCCTCAACCGGATGAATCCGGAAGATTTTGAGCGGATGCAGAGGGAAAACCTCCTCTATTCAAAGGTGGCCAACCTCATCCGGCTCAATGGAGGAAAGGTGTCGGAGGAAGAGATTCTGGAGGGCTATCTCTTTGAAAACGAAAAGGTCAATCTCCATTTTGTGAAGATCGCTCCTGAGGCCTTCAGGGGCCAGGTGAGCGCGAACGAGGTGGAGATCAAGGACTATTTTCAGAAGCATCAGGAGGAGTTCAGGATTCCCGCCTACCTCCAGGTCCAATATCTTGCCTTCCGTCCTTCTGATGTTGAGCTCAAAATCCAGATTTCTCCTGATGAAATCAAGCGCTATTACGATCAGCGCAAAGAAAGCTTTAAGGTTCCCAAGCAGGTCAGGGTTAGGGAGATCCTCATTACAGTGGATCCACAGGCCCCGCCTGAAAGAATTGAGGAAAAGAAGAAGAAGGCTGAAGAGATACTTGGAAAGGCCGGGAAGACAAAGGACTTCGCTTCTCTTGCCAAACAATATTCCGAATCGGAATCCGCTCAGAAGGGAGGAGACCTGGGATGGCTCCAGAAGGGAACGATCAATGAATTCTTTGAGAAACCTCTCTTCTCGCTCAAGGCGGGCGAACTGAGCGACCTGGTCAAAGGTCCGGGTGGATTCCATATCTTCAAAGTGGAAGAGGTCAAAGAGGAGAAACAAAAGACCTTCGAAGAAGTAAAAGACCAGATCCATCAGACATTCAAAAAAGAGAAGGCAAAGGCAGAAGCCTCCCGGAAAGCAGATGATGCGTTTTATTCCCTCTTCCGTAGCAGGGACATAGAGAAGTTTGCTCGCGAGAAGGACCTTCCGATAAAGACAACCGGTTTCTTCAAGGAAGGCGACGATATCCCTGGAATCGGCAAAGACCCTTCTTTCCACTCCAGCGCTTTTTCGCTAAAAATAGGGGAGATCTCTCCTGTGGTCAATATCCCGCCCAATTTTTACATCCTGAAATTGCTGGACAAAAAAGAATCCCGGGTTCCTCCTCTGGAGGAGGTAAAAGAGGAGGTCATCCGGAAGGTCGCTGGAAAGAAGACCGAAGAGAAGGCCCGACAGACAGCGGAAGAGATTCTCAATCAGATCAAAGCCGGGAAAGAGATGAACAAGGTTATTTCGGGAAAAAGTTATTCGATCGAGGAAACGGGTTTCTTCAGCCGGGCAGGAGGTGTAATCCCCAAAATCGGACCCACGGGAGAATGGATGGCCTCTCTGTCTTCCCTGACTGAGAAACGACCTCTTCCGAAAGAAGCCTTAAAGACAAAAGAGGGATATTTTGTGGTGAGGCTTCTCAGTTCGGAACCCGCGGATCGGAGCAAGTTTGAGTCCGTCAAGAAGAATCTTGAAAAACGGCTGATCTACCAGAAGCAGGAGGAGTTCTTCAGGAATTGGCTCCAACATCTACGATCGAAAGCCAAGGTCGAGATTAACAAAGATGTTCTTTGATTTGTGGGTAGAAAAGAGGTTCTTTAAATCCCTCCCAACCTCCCTTTGCCAAAGGGAGGGGTTATTATCCCCCTTTGTAAAAGGGGGATTCAGGGGGATTTTCATGAGAGTGTGATGAATACCCCATGAAATATTGCTTAAAAAAGAGCATGGGAGGCTAAATTGAAAAGTTCAGATCAGGTTCGGATTCTGGTGACGGGCGGCGCGGGTTTCTTAGGCTCTCACCTTTGCGAACGCCTTTTAAAAGAAGGCCACGATGTTCTCTGTGTGGATAACTTTTACACGGGAACAAAAAGAAACATTGTCCATCTTCTGGACCATCCCTATTTTGAACTTGTCCGCCATGACATCACCTTTCCTCTCTATGTGGAGGTGGATGAAATTTATAACCTGGCCTGCCCTGCTTCGCCCATCCATTACCAGAATGACCCTGTTCAGACGACAAAGGTCAATGTCCACGGCTCGATCAACATGCTGGGACTGGCCAAGCGTCTTAAGGCTACAATCCTTCAGGCTTCCACCTCCGAAGTTTACGGAGATCCTTCCATCCATCCCCAGCCTGAGAATTACTGGGGAAATGTCAACTGCATTGGCCCCCGTTCCTGCTACGATGAAGGGAAACGATGTGCCGAAACCCTCTTCTTCGATTACCATCGTCAGCATCGGATTAAAATTAAGGTGGCCCGTATCTTCAACACTTACGGACCCAATATGCATCCCGATGACGGCCGTGTCATCTCCAACTTTATCCTTCAGGCCCTGAGAAATGAATCCATCACCATCTATGGCGACGGATCCCAAACCCGTTCTTTCTGCTATGTGGACGATATGATCAGTGGCTTAATCCGATTGATGAATACTCCTGAAGATTTTACCGGTCCAGTCAATCTTGGAAATCCTATCGAACTCTCCATTCTCGAAGTGGCAAAAAAAATCATCGCAATGACAGGATCGAAGTCAAAAATTTCTTTCAAACCCCTTCCTGCCGATGATCCGAAACAGCGTCAACCCCTCATTGATCTGGCCAAAGAAAAACTCGGCTGGACTCCGGAAGTGGTCTTAGAAGAAGGCCTGAAAAAAACGATCGCCTATTTTGAGGATGTATTAAAGGTGATGAAATCGTAAAAAGTCGGAAAAAGTTAAAGATCGTCATTCCGGCGGAAGCCGGAATCCAGTAATTTCATATAATTATCAAAACTCTGGACACCGGTTCCTGCCGCAGGACCGGTGAGACGACTTTTTGCGAGACCATCAAGGGTGGGGCATTAACAAAGTGGCCTTGTAGTATAATTTCTTCTTTCAGGGTTCTTATTCTGATTGTTCGATTTGGATTTTGCCTTTGAGGCCTAAATCCTCTAAGACTTGGCGGAGGTCGGATTCTATGCTTCGCGCTGATTCAACATTTACGGTAACTGAAAAATCGACTCCGATTTTGAGATCTGAACCGGATTTGAGTTTGGGAATGATTTTTGTGCCAAGACGGTTCCATATCTCGGGGGGAACAGTCCCAACCAAGCGAAGTGTCCTTGTTTGAATGCCGGTTCTGGGTTCTGTTCCTATTTCGGATTTTATAACCTCCTCATCCACTGGTTGAGTAACAGGAGTGACCACGGCTCCAGGTTCCGATTTCATTCCAGCCTTAAGAGCTTTTGCCTTGGCCTTGGTCAACAGAAAAACACCAGACTCAAACGTAACTTCATCCAAAGAGATTTGTTCTTCAAACCAAACCCTTTCGTAAGTTCCAACTGATTTTTGTCCTGAGGCAAGCCCAAAGTCACCCTTACCAACAAATTCAACGATCTTATTCCGTAAAGTTGTATCTGGATCTAAAAGTCGTGTTAATGACCCGTTTAAGAAACTTTGTCGGAGGCTTGAAAGCGGCCATGCGCCAGATTCCTTTAACGCAGGAGGCCAGTTCCGCTCTATATAACCAGCTCCTACGGATTCATTCAGAAGTGCCTGCGACTTTAAGGCTGTGATCACTCTTCCACAAAGTGTCTCCCCACTGCTTGCATGGCCTGCACCGAGGTCAATAGGTTTGAGACCGTCAGCTCCTCGGCTATCAAAAATAACTGCGAAACGGTACGCACCCCAGACCTCATCCTTGGCATCCTCTTCCGCATCTTTGACTTTGCTCTGTATATCTGCACGATCTGCTCGATCAAAATCGGCCCCCAGAGTTCCTTCAGTGATTTCGCTAAAAACTCGCTTCCATGCAAGCCAGAGTTCCACCTTCTCCCTAAAATCACGTCCTGGTTTTTTCAGACACCATATGAGCGACCCCGGATAGAGTCGGGGAGACTTTCCATGCTGCTTGGTCCACTCGGCAATTTGTTGCCGCAGAGAACCAGCTCCACTCCACTCTAATTCTGGGTCCATGACAACAAGTGTTAATTTAGGAGAATCCTGAATGGCTGAGCCATCGTTCGGAAAAGGCACGAGAGGAATGCTCGCTCCACGTTCAAACTCTTTTTTGACGAGACTCTTCATCGTTGGTTTTATTTCTGCATCCTCATCAAGTGACGCACGCCGGTCATTAACCGCTTTTCGGATCGTTGCTTTATGATAGATCTTGAAGCCATCTGAACCTATACGACTAATAAAGAACGCTTTCGACTCAAGGGCATAAGCTGCATTATCAATGGACGTTGTGTCAACTTCTGGTTCTCCTAAGGCAAAACGTAATTCTGGGAGGTGAGCTAATTTTTCTACCTGGCCGCCGGAGGATTCAAATAGAATTGTTGCGGCCACACGACGATGGATGTCACGCAGTGCTCCTTTAGTATCGGCGTCGAGTGCCCGAGCATGTGATTGAGGGCCAGAGATATCGGCTTCAATGGCAGGTTGAAGCCGAGGTTCACCGAGCGCGCCAAGGACAACTCCTCTGAATTCAGGTACATCAAGCGGGGCTGAGCCGAGGGTGATAAGCGGTTCCCGCCTTGCTCGCTGGTAGCCTTCACTAAAGGCCAATGAAATCCACTGGGCGAACATAGCTAATGTTCCGCGTGTCTGCTGATAATGAGGAAGTGCCTGCCACTTTCTTTGAAATACGGATAGTGTTGAGGGATGAAATGGATAACATACCTCGAATCGCTTTTGTAAAGATTCACGTGCTTTAGCCTCAGTTGTTGCTGTATCCACAGCTGTCCACTCGCTTGGAAGCTGTGCTCGACGTTCAAAGCACCAATCGGCGAAGGTTTTAGCCACATTTTTTCTGACACGTTCATGCCCCAAGTCCTCAAAAAGTCGGCGCCGAACTACCTCGCTAATCTCAGCTTCATCGTTCGAAATGAGGTTCTTCGCCACTCTATTAACTTCCTTGACAATAATATCTTGCCACCTTAGATCCCAGTCACTCATTTCTGGCTTGCTTTGAGGCAAACTTATCATCGCAGCGCTTCCTGTTGTACCCGTAAGAGCTCTAACAAGGTTTGCAAGAAAATCCCGGAAGGACTCGGCTTTATCCCGGTGGCGACTAAGAAAATTGAGTACCTCATCGCATAGGATCAGGACATGGCCTCCTGCCGCCTCTATGAGCTTTCGGAGATTATTCGTTCCGGGGGCCTTTGTCTTGGCTTCAGGTCCTAATGCGGTAATCCCATCATCTCCCGCAAGCTGGCGAGCAATGTCAATCCATGGGTTTTCAGCCCCTGCGGAGGGATCCCACGCATTCCCCACAAATACCGCCACACGAGCGATCGGGATTTCTGGGAGACCAGTTTCTTGAAGAAGCTTACTCAGTTCTTCAATCTTTCTTGCCTTGTCTCTATTTTGAATTAAGTGGTAAAGGGCTGTCAGTGTATGGGTCTTACCACCCCCGAATTGGGTGATGAGTGCAAGAATAGGAGCTGTATTCTCGGTTTTACCGGCCAACCGGCGAAGTGTCATCCCTGTATGCTCACAAAGGGCTCGTGTGAAGCAGGTTCGAGAGAAGAATAGTTTTGGCTCCCGGTAGTCTTGAGGAGCAGTGCCAGCCACCACCTGTTCAAGAGCAATCGCAAACTCATCCGGGTTGAACGACCGACCTTCTCGAACTTCCTTTCTCGGCATCGCAACTTTGTACCAGGGTTCCATCTGTTACTCCTCTGTCTTACTTAAAGCGACCAAATTGGCTCGATTATAGCGTATCACTAACACGGTGGATACGAATACGGTGTTCGTCTACCACCCACAGCCTTCCGGCAAGTGGTTCCTTATATAAGTGGTCAATTACTCGGGTAATAACCAGGCGAACTGCCGATCGGCTTTTCTTCCGCAACCGTAAGACGATCAGACCAGGGTATTTCTCTGGGGGAAAGATGAGTATATTTGAAAAGTCAAGATCGAGGGAGATGAGAACACGGTCTTCGTTTCGACTCAGGTCAGCGATATCATGGTCACTTCGACCTCTGGCTTCCTGATCGAATACCGTGAGAGCGTCGTGGCCCCGCTCACGCAGCAGGTCTGCGATCTCTACGTGCAGGTTTTCGTCTACCTTGAACCGCATCAGACGGCCTCTTGTTCTAACGGGATGTGACGTTCTTCAGCCAAGTCAGCAGCATAGGCGATGGCGGCCTGAATATCCCCATTTGTCACGTGATAACCTTTTACTATCGATTCATAAGATTCGCCGTCTGCCAAGTTGTCAAGGATAACCGAGACCATCACGCGGGTGCCCTTGATGCATGCTTTCCCGTGGCAAACATTTGGGTCAATACTAATTCGCTCTCGCCAGTTCATGGTTAGTACCTCCTGTAATTTCTTGAATCATTAAAGAAAGGTTACGTCCTCGGCATTGCTAAAAGCATTGCGTCCAGCAGACGCTTTTCTTCGCTATTTTTAGGATATAACGCAGAGAGGGCATTAGCAAGCCTCAAAAAATCTGGACTACGGTCTTGTTCGGCTTTGAGTAGTGCCCGCAAAGCATTTGTTTGACCACTTGCTTGAAGAAGCATGGCCGCATGAACACGGTCAAGAGTTGTGGTCCCCGCTTTCGCTGAAACTCCAGCGGGCAAGTCTTGCTTTTTAATCCCCTCTTTCCCCACTTTGGAAAAGGGGGGTGGGGGGGATTTTGTTCGCCGACCTTTAATTTTGGGGACTGTTCCAGCTTCAGATTCAACAGCAAAATTGAACTTCATCTGTGGATCATGTCGGGCCTGCTCCTCAATTCTGAATCCGGCTACAGAAATGTTTTCTTCTCCAAAAAGTTGTTTTCCTCGTTCCTTCACCGAAAGCAAACGAACCACGCCTTTCTCGGTCTCAATGACCCTCCCTTCCCATTCAGGGAGATGAATGCCAAGAGGCTGAGCAAAACGCCGAACCACATCGAAGATCAAGCTGTATCCTTGTTTCTTTTTCTTTGGTGTTTCCTCTTCTTCGTCGTTCCCCTCGCCCTCCTCAGATTCCTCTTCAACACCTTTTGCCCCATTACCATTTGTGCTTTGGAGAGTCCATAAAAATAGTGCGGTGAGTCGAGCGTCTTCCTCTAATGCCCCTGCTGCGCTATTGCGAGCCTTTGCCTCCGCAGTTCCAAGAACGTGCTCAAGTGCTGTTCGACCGACGACCTCCCAGACATAGGCTAAGAAGCCTTTACGATGAGGCTCCGTGGCCTCTGGATCACCGCCTAATGGAATTTTTCGTTCCTCAGCATCCACGACTTTTGAGTAACGGCTATAAATCTCCAGAGCAGGTCCAATACATGCAAATACAAGATCCGCACCACGGATTCCTTCAGACTGAAGCCGCTCCATCCAGTCCCCAACTCGTTTTGGAAGCTCTCGAAGAACATCCCCCCAATCCCCGACTGGGGCATCGCGGGGCCGCGGCCGACAAACAAGATGGACGCTGGTGGCAAGAGCGGCGGATTCACGAGCACGGAGTCTGGCTCCGCGTTCCGTTGCGATTGGCCATGATCCAGTGATTGTCCAGCCAGCTCGACCGATTCCTGATAAAAGAGCTTCCCATCCTTCGGTAGTTTTGTGCGCGAAGACAACGCAGCCAACGCCATCGTCTTTCAGGATTCTACGTCCTTCGGCAAATGATGAAGCCATCCTCATTTCAAAAAACTTTCTATCTTTCGGGGTTCCGTTGAATTTTTTGGTTTCATCTTGGACTATCTCGAATATTTTCGGAGTCAAAGGGTTCTCTGGGTCAAAAGGATCATTCAATAAAGGGTTGCCTGGAATTGTTCTTTTGAGCCATACAAAAAAGAAATCGGATAAATCCGAATAGGGAATCGCGTCATAGTACGGGGGATCGGTAAACCAGACCATGCAGGTATCATCTGGTAGAGGATGCACAGTAGCGTCTGCGGTTTGAACCTGACCAGGTTTGTTTAAGGCTTGAGCCATGGTTGAAACCGGCTCGGTCACGTCTTCTATCCCGTCATCAAGTCCACCTGCATACGAGACTAGCGGAAACATCTCTGGGAAGTCCCACGACATTGGGAGAGCTTGCATACCGAAGGCACCTGCGACTGTTTCGCTTCCTCGGTGCCATTTGCTTACAACGTTGCAATGACGAAGCACCTTTCCGAGAGAAAGAGCCAAGGCTTCTTTGCTTATTTGGTTTGAGTCTTTCTGCCCCAGAATCTCAACAAGCTTTGCAATAGCGATCAACGCCAGCTTCTGCCGGGCTGCGAAGAGGTCGCCCCACTGAAGCATACCATAACGTTGAACGCGGAATCCTAATGTGCCGATAGGTGGTAAATGTTCATCCGGGACTCGGTTCATTCCATTTTGTAATGTTGTAACATTCAGCTTCTCCAAGGCCTTCATAGCCATCCATACTGCCTTGTAATCAGAGGGAATCGGAAGTCGATAGTGTCGTCCTTGCTCGCCGAGTTTGAGTGTTACAACGGCAAGCAGACGTGCCCCACCGATCCGGTTACCTTTCTCATCAAAGATCACATCTGCTCCACCCTGTTGGGTCACAAGCTGGGCGCGCACTCTCTCTGGAGAAAGTACCGTTCCACAATGGAGACAAGTTGCTTTGGCTCGTGTGACTGTTCCGGCTGGAACTTCACTCTCACTCTTTGGTTCGAAGATTTCAAACCGGATGGTCTTTGTAGGGGCAGGTCTCTGCGCCTGCCCTTCTTCTGGGCGACCACCATAGGTCGCCCCTACATTTTCAATTATATACCGTAATGTCCTTTTCCGATTCGCCTTTTTGCATAGCCAAAAAGACCGCATCAACGGAATCTCCGCCCCACAATTTGGAGACTCACATCTCACAGTTCTTGCCCAAAGGTAGGCAATAGGTTTGGAGCCGTCAGGATCATCAGGATAGAATTCTTTCAGTTCTTTCTCTGCGGCTTCTTTAATATTCTTGCCAACTCGCCTTAACTCGTCCGCTAACTCAGGACCATGTCGAGGTATGTCTTCAAGCATTACTTTCAGGATTAGACACGCCACGGGATTAAGGTCGCTTGCGAACGTCTCGCATCCGAGTCTCAGCGCTTCAAGCGGAATTGAACCGCCACCCGCAAAGGGATCAACGACAAGTGGCATTTCTTCTGGATGCGCCGCTTTAACAAGGCCGCGGGAAACTTCAAGGTAGGTTTGATTTGAAGAAAGATCCCAATTTGAAAAATCACCGATAAATTTCAGAATGCCTTTTCGAAGATCAATGTCTTCCGGCCCAGGATTTCCTTGAACCTTTGGTAGAAGTTTCCGCACTTTTGATTTGAAATCCTCTGGGCAATGAGGATCACATGGGTCAGGAAGAAGGAGTCCCAAAAGCATTGCGCGACAGGCAGCCAGGGGCCGTCTTGCCCACCAAAGATGCAATGTCGAAGGATGGCCATGGCGGATGGATTTCTCCCGTGCCGAATGCTTAGACACCACCGCAATCGGAAAATCCACCTCCGCCAGTCGTTTACATTCTTTGGGGATCATTCATTTTCCTCTGCCAGATTGTCAACGAAAGTCCTGCCGTCTTGAGGGGTATGAAGGCAGTCAACCAAGAATTGGCTAAGGGACCTGGCAACCCTTCCGCTATCGCGGCCGGTATGCCGCTGCGGTCCTGTTCTCCTGTCGCAGTAAGTCACAAAAAGGTGATGCTTTGCGCGAGTCAATGAGACGTACAGAAGACGCCGCTCGTCATCGACAGCGTCGCCTTGAGCACGGCCCGGAATGTATTGGTCTTCGACTGCGGCCACAATGATAGCCTTGGCAGTGAGCCCTTTCGCCCGGTGCATCGTAAGGATATTGACTTTTCCCTGTGCGATCTCCTGCTCGATATCCTCACTTGCCACTTCGGTCGCCCGGACTACTTCCTGAATTGATTTAGCTTCAACCGCTCCCGCAGCCTGTCCTACCTTCACCAAAACAGACTTACGCACTTCCTCGTCTCCGATGAAGGATTCTACTGCTGTCCGGACTACATCCATTAGTCTTTCATACGGTTCAAACTCTTCTTGAGTGTCAGTAGGAAACAATTCCTCCAGCCGATCCAGCACGCGGCGAATAGCCTCTGAAATACGGAACCGATAGCTGCTCGGTAGGATATTAGCGTCGTCATGGGCGGTGAGCAAAGTCTGTGCAAAGCTCACACCGCGACCGCGGGCAAGGTCGTAAACAACACCAATCGCACCCAAACCGATGCCATTGCACCAGAGTTGAAAAAGAGTGCGCCAGGCTAAGCTATCCTCGCGGTTGACAGCCAACCTCATAAATGCCAAAAAGGCCCTGCCATCAGCGTTATCAAATGGATTTGCCGTATCTGTTGCGGATGAGACTGGTATGTTTGCTTCTTCGAGTCTCTCCCGGATAGGAGCAGAGAATGCCCCATTGTGGTCGGATCGGAGAAGAATCAGGATATCGTCAGGTTGCAGCCCATGGCGTTCTACAAGGTGAGAGCAAAGACGGGAAATACCTATAGCTTCTGCATCCTGGTCCGTGAATCGCAAGAGTGCGACCTCACCTTGTTCCCTGCCGGGCTCGGGTTGTATTCGCTTATCAACACGCCGTGGGTCTTGTTGCGCAACAAAGAGGCCAAGGTCAAGAATACCACAGTCGCACCGTTTGCATATCTCCAGAAAAAGCTCCTCCGCTCCTTCGTAGTCGCGAGGAAACCTTCTAATGCCTTCAGGATGGGCTTTGCGAAACCCATATATACTCTGGTCGTCATCTCCTGCAATGAACAGCTCGACGTTACGTGAAACGATCTCGTGGACTACAGCCAGGTCGCAACGGTTCAAGTCTTGGTACTCGTCCACAAGGAGATATTCCAACGGGCCTTCCAGTTCGAAATCCCCTCTTTGCTCAAGAGCTTTTTTCAGTTGATAGACGAGTTCCGACCGCAGCGTGTACCCGTAGATTCGTCGGTGCTCTCTCCATACGCCGAGGAAGCGAGGATTGGGAAAACGTCTTTCCCAATCTGCCTCGTCCACCGTTAAGCTTTGCCAGTCGGCCGAAAGCTCGTTCAAAAGGTCGCGGGCTTCGCTGATACGACGCAAGTTAATGAGGGTTTTGAGGTCTTCCAAGATGATGTTACGCTCTTCCCAATCGTCCGCGATACGAAGAGGCTGGGGTAAGTCGGCGATACGAGTAGCGTTTTTTAGTAGTTGACGGAGTGCAAAAGAATGAAGTGTTGAGATGCGAGGACATTGTCCCTCCCCCAGCTCCAGCTCAACACGTTGCCGAAGTTCCCGGGCAGCAGCCCGAGTGAATGTGAACGCTAAGACATATGCAGGCGACACATTCCGCTCGGCAACAAGGAAACAGACATGCCGTGTCAGAGTAAGGGTCTTACCCGTGCCCGGTCCGGCCAGCAATCTGACGTGACTGCCTGTATGTGCTGCAGCCGTTCTTTGTTCTGGCAGGAGGTTATCATCCCAAGCCATTACAAATCTTCTCCCCGGGGGCCAGTGGTCCTGCCATAGGGCGCTTGATCCTCCCGTACCTGCATAGGTTGTGTTACAGCATCTATCGACAGATAATAATGATCAACCTTCTTAACCCGTTCGGCAGCGGTCAAACGCTGCTCAGGGTGAACTTTATGCCATTCGAGACGGGGCCACCCCCACCCTCGCCCTCCCCCGTCGAGGGGGAGGAGAAAAGTGGCGATAAATATTACCCTGTCTTTTACCCTGTTCAAATCCCCACTTGCCCCTTTTCTAAAGTGGGGGATGAAACCTGCTTCCCCCGTACCCACACCCCTGCCTTCGCCAACGCTTCGGCAGGCAAGCTCTCACACCAGGGGAGAGGGGTGGATTGGCCTGATGGCGTCTTTGGCGTCTTTGCGGAGATGGGGATGTAGGGGAAAATGCAACTTCATCCCATCTCACCGAAATAATGAAAACCTCATTTCCCTTCACCCTTCAATTTCTCCGGGGTGCTCTCCTGAAGCCACAACTTGCAGATATTCTTCCATCCGATGTTTCGCCACTTTTTAAATGTCGCCTTCAACTCAACCAGATCTTTTGCCGCAAGAAGATCTTCCTGGGCAGCTTTCAAATCTTCAAGAGATGCAATTGCTGGCATAGGTTCCTCCATTAAAAATCGTGTCCTTGTCCCTGCCTACCGCCTGCCTGCCGGTAGGCAGGGCAGGCAGGCAACAAATGGGGGCGCAACAAAGTTTGGAATCACATTCTTCCAAAATCCCCCCTTGCCCCCCTTTCCTAAAGTGGGGGATGAAACCTGCTTCCCCCTCACCCCAACTCTCCCCCATCGAGGGGGAGGGATTTGCGGGTTTATTGCTGGTTTATTTCGGGTTTATTGCGGGTTTAAATTTAGCCCTTTATTTGCCCTTTGATAGCCCTTATAGTCCATTCACTCCTCTAAAATCAGGGAGATATAAAGTCTGCTCCTTTTGCCCATGCCCATTTGTTGCCCAATTGATGCGCAATTTGCCCAATATCAGGATTTCTTTCGTCTCCTACGAAGCTTACTGATACGTTTGAGATGCATTCTGACGCAATTGAATCTTGTAACCCGTGTCCCCCTCACCCTTTCCCTCTCCCACGTTAGGGGAGAGGGGTGGATTGAGATTATTGCGGGTTTGCCCAATTGATGCCCAAATATTAGCCCTTTTTTAGTCTTTTGTTAGCCCTTTTAGCCCATTATTAGTCCTTTGTTTTATCACATATGAAGCTGAATGATACAATTAAGATGCATTCATGATGCAATTGATTCTTTTAAGATATATTTAGTTCCTTTGCCTACCCTGCCTACCATTTGAAAAATTCCTTTATCAACAATAGATCTCAATTCTCTTGAGGATGTAATCCGAGAAACTCCCGACAGATTTTGATATTCAGCGTTCGATATTTTTCCCTTCTCTTTTACATACATTACCGCTTTAATTTGCCTTTCGTTCAGGCTTAGTTTTTGTAAATATTCCTCTGTGTAGATATCCTTCCTGAAAATCACTCTGAACCCCTGATGCTCTTCAAACTTTGGTTCGGGAATCCCAGCTTTGATGCATGCCCCTCGCATTTTATCTATTCCGCTCCCCCACTGTTCAACCAAACCCATATCGTAGAAAATCCCACCTATTCCTTTATTCCGCAGGATAGAAGGGTGAGGCTTATAAAGGTCTTCCACTGTTAAACCCAAAGGCAATCCACCTGGGTTCCAAACAATCAATTCATTGTCGTATATTCTCACTTCCGTATTGGATGGAACCGTGTAGTCGCGGTGGCATACTGCGTTGATCACTGCTTCTCTCAGCGCTTCAAGTGGATAGTCCCAGACTTCTTCCCTTGCCGGCTTACCCGTCATAACAAATCTCACATTGATATTTTTACGGATGAAATCCATGGCCTCTTCTATCTGTTCGATGATGACGCCTTCAATCATCCTGTCATCAATAACCATTGTTTCTTCTTTAAATTTCCCGCAATGTATCATTGCTTGAGAAAGAAAGCGTTGGGGATGGTTGTGGAAGAGAAGAATTGCGGCCCATGTAGGCTTTCCGTCCTTTATTAACTCAAGCTTCTCAAGAACTTGTAGTGGTTTTTCGCCACCACTGATTTTCCTTCTCCTTGCATCTTTTGCACTTTCAATATATTGCTTGACTTTCTCAAGGTCAATTTCGCCTATGGGGGCATTCGTTACGGGAAGTCTATCCCAGCTCATTCCTGTTGACTGGAAATGCATCTCTGCAATTTCACGCGCTTGCATCACTCGATTGCTATTTCCCACCCTTCTAAAACATCTCCCTTTTACAAATACAGGTTTGATAGGAAACTCCTTAATCCGGATAACGGCGACATTCTTCCCATCTATTGTGCCAATTTCAATTTCAGGGATGATCCGAGGTTCGGTGCTCTGAGAAATCTGGTTCGCCCAATCTCTCAGCGTTTCTTTTCCAATCTGAATGCCCTTTATTTCACCTTTATCAGAAACACCGGTTAAAATGATCCCGCCCTTTGTATTTGCAAAAGCTACCGATGTCTCAAGGGTCTCCTTATCAAAGGATGCTTTGAACTCAATAGTCTCAGTTTCGCCGCCTTTAATCAATTTTCTTAAATCTGCTTGTTTCAACTAAACCCTCATCCTATCCCTCAAAAAGAAGAGAAAAAGGTCGTTATTTCTTTCCATCTCCGTAAGGGACTTCTCCCTCTCTCACCTGCATCGGTTGGGTTACGGCATCTATCGATAGATAGTAATGATCGACCTTTTTAACTTCGTGCCACCGGAGGCGGGCTGGGTCTTTGATGGGGTTTTGAAGCTTGGGATCACTTTTGCAGTCTGTAACTACATAAAGCCAGTAACAGTCACGACGATCTTCAGCGACCCTTTTTTCATTTGGTGTAAGTAGAACACTTCCAGTTGTCGCACCTATACCTTTAACCTCAATGAGCCGAAGCTCACCCGAATTTACATCCAGGCTCGTCAAGTCATACCCAAAGTTTTTTTCATGAACGTCATGAACCTGACGACCTTTTTCTTTCTCATACTCCATAGCCACCTGCATCGCTATTGCTTCAACTTCCGGATCTGGTTGTAGACGCCGAACCTCTGGTGACTTCCTCTCAGGGTGCAGGAGAATGAGTACACTGGTTATACGCTCAACCGACTGAAGAGAAAGGGCGCGCTGCCTATCCAATTCAAGGCGGCGTCTCTCTCGTCGAGCTAAAAGATCTGAGTGACGGGATTCTGCTTGAGCAAGACGTCCCTCAGCTCCAAGAGCTTTTCTTTCCACTTCAGAAGCTAATCTGCCAATCTCCTCATCAGCCTTCTGAAGAAGCTCGGTAAGTGACAATTCTACATGGGCTGCAATACGATCAATCTCAGATAGGCGTTCGTTGCGAACTTCTTCCAAGAAAGGCATGAGGCCATTTTCATTGAGCCACGCAGTGGCCTCTGGGAGAGATGCAATTAATGGAAGATTTTCTGGTAAATTAGTAGGGGATAAGTTTCCAAGTACGCTGGGCTCTTGCAAACGAGCCTCTCCATTGGCCGTCAGCTCCACTACGAAGAGACGCTCATGGATCACCTGACCAAGGCCGTCAACCACACGTGCTCGGTAGAAGTCCAGACGAGCCGGAGTATCATGTTGAAGAGAATAGAAACAGGCTCCCCTACCAAAAGTTCCCTGTGCCAGGATAAAGGCATGACGGCGCAGAGCTTCAAAGAGTGGATGACCAGGCGTCACCCATTCCAGATTGTTCGTTTCGGCAGTATCACGATCTGTTGAGAATCGTGGATACTTTGTAACCAATGGTGAAAGCTTCCAGTCAGGCTGGCTCTCGTAGTTCCTTAGTGTCGTTGGTGTTCTTCCCGGATCAAAAGTGTGCGGAAGAGAAGAATGGGTTTTTAGGGCAAAGTCTATATAATCTGCAGATTCGCGCATAAAACGAGCAATTGTTTCGGGTACCACACGGCGCTCCTGGGCTCTGGCACGGCGTTCGACGAGCATCTCAAGGTTTAGCTTTTTCGATGCGAGGCCTTCAAGAGCATTCTGGCAGATGGCCCTGAATTGTTTCTCATCAACATTTTTAAGAAGGCGGTCCTCCAGGTCTGCATCTCCTAAGCGTCCAGCATAATAATCACGAAGAACCCGTTCGATGTGAGCTGCTGGAAGAATTTCTCCAATCACATTGAAGACTGCATCGTCGTCAAGGGCATCCCGGATCTCCTGAAGCTTTTCGAGAAGACGCTGAAGCACCTTACCTTCGATGGTGTTCGTTGCTACAAAGTTAAAAATTAGGCAATCACTCTTCTGGCCATAGCGATGAATACGGCCCATTCGCTGTTCAAGTCGGTTCGGATTCCAGGGAATGTCATAATTAAAAAGAATATGACAGCACTGGAGATTGATCCCTTCCCCAGCTGCCTCAGTAGCAACCAGGATCTGGATTTCTCCATCTTTGAACTGTTGCTCTGTGTAAAGTCGGGTGCCAGGTTGATCCCGGAAGCCGGATTTCATGCCTCCATGAATGCATCCAATCTTAAAGCCCCACTCTCTTAAACGACCCATCAGGTAGTCGAGGGTGTCTTTGAATTCAGTGAAGAGGAGAAGCCTTTGTTCGGGGTGGTCGAAAAAACCCTCTTGATGAAGAAGGTCTTTTAAACGTGATAACTTGGCCTCCGTGCCCGAATCCTCGACCAACTGGGCTTGCCCTGCAAGTTGCTTCAACTTATCGGTCTCTTCACGGATCTGTTCTTCGTTCGCAGCGAGGGTAATGGCGTCTAACATTTTCTCTAATTTTTCTCGTTCATAATCCTCCATCTCTTCGATCTCTTCTGGATCGGGAAGGTCGGGAGGAACCAAACTGATTATTTCGTGGGCACGCTTTAATCCCACTTCAAGCCTTTTAGCACGATTTTCTAAGGAGCGCCGCATGGCATGGGTGCTTGAAGCAAGACGGCGTTGATACAGGGACATGAGGAATCCAACTGCACGGGCACGGGGGTCATCACCCTGAGCAGCAGCTTTAGCGCTTTGCTGTTTCACAAAACGAGTAACATCGCGATAGAGATCGAATTCAGCGCCGTCAATCTGGAAATCCACGGTATGGGGGATTCGTTTGGTGAAAATCTTCTCGGCCACCCATGTTCCATCAGGCCGACGCTCCGGAAAGTAGACCATGGCTTCCTTGGTCCGTCGAAGGTAAAATGGAGCCCTTCGCTGATTCATTGCCTCCCGGATAGAGCGGACATCGGCATAGGCATCCTGGTCGAGAAGTTGTAAAAAGAAACTAAAATTGATTGGATCCCCTTTGTGAGGCGTTGCTGTAAGAAGGAGTAAGTGATCACTTGCATCACGAAGCAGCTCACCCAAACGATACCTTAAGGTCTTGTGCTCCAGATCAAAAGCGGACATCCGATGCGCCTCGTCCACGATGGTGAGATCCCAATGAACTTGGCGCAATCCAGGTAGGATTTCTGAACGCTTTGCGAGATCGAGGGAAGTGATAACCTGTTTTTGTTCCAACCACTGGTTTATACCAAACTGGTCACGGATTTCCCCACCTTTTAATACCTTGAACTTCTCATCGAACTTCTCATTGAGTTCCCTCTGCCACTGAAAGGTAAGGTTCGCAGGACACACGATCAGGGTGCGATCTGCCAACCCCCTGAGTTTCAGTTCCCGAATAAGGAGCCCTGCCATAATTGTCTTACCAGCGCCTGCGTCGTCAGCCAGGAGGAATCGGACACGGGCAAGCTTGAGGAGGTAATCATAGATGGCCTCAAGCTGGTGTGGCAATGGATCGACACGTGAGATGGAGAGCCCGAAGTATGGATCAAATTCATAAGCAATCCCAAGCGAGTAAGCCTGCAGGCCAAGTCGAAGGAGGCGGCCGTCACCGTCATAAGTAGAGGTAACATCAAAGATGGTTAGCGCTTCAATATCTCGTGAAGTAAGGGTAACGCTCCGGAACCGCTCCGATTGGGTGCCAACCAACCCAACTATCCATGTGTCAGGCCCATTGGCACGGACCGTCTCCACCCTCATAGGCTCGTTGAAGAGTGTGCCAGTTAGAATTTGGCTTGGTTTAATGGTTTTTTCTTCCACTTCGGACTCACGTCTAAACTATGGGGGGAGTCTAAGTATATGTTTTAGGAAATCCTTTTAATGGATGAGAGTTTACTAAATCAGGACAGGAAAATCAATAAAGAAATAGGGTAGGTGCAGGAGATGGAAACTTTAAAACATCCTTAATGCTTTTTGCGGGTGGGTAGCGAGAGCTGTCTTCCGGACTCATGATAGGGAATCCCGAAATGTTCGTAGGCTAATTCCGTTGCTTTTCTTCCGTTCTGCATCCTTGCCACAAAGCCGATCTTAAGAAGAAAAGGCTCCACCATATCGACGAGCGTGTCGGCCTCTTCCTGTAGGGTTGCGGCGATCGCTTCCAGGCCCACCGGCCCTCCTTTATAATAGCGGATGATGGTCTCTAAGAACCTCCGGTCGAGGCTGGTTAAACCCATCTCATCCACTCCTTCGAGACGAAGCGCTTCATCGGTAATCTCTTTCGTGACCTTCCCATCCCCGCGGATCTCGGCATAATCCCTTATCCTCTTGAGGAGACGATTCGAAATTCTCGGTGTGCCCCTGGAACGCTTGGCGATCTCCTCTGTTCCTTCCCGATCGATGGGCACGCCCAAAAGAGCGGCAGAGCGTTTAACCACCCGGCCTAATTCCTCGAGAGAATAGAACTCGAGATTCCTCAATATTCCGAACCGTTCACGGAGGGGGGCGGAGAGGAGACCCGCACGCGTGGTGGCTCCGACGAGCGTGAACCGCGCCAGCCGATAACGGTGGCTTCGCGCATGGGCTCCTTTGTCAAAAATAAAATCGATACAGAAATCCTCCATGGCCGGATAGAGAAACTCCTCCACGATCTTGGGAAGGCGATGGACCTCATCGATAAAGAGAACATCGCCCTTCTCAAGGTGGGTCAGGATGCTGATCAGGTCTCCTCCTTTTTCGAGGGCAGGGCCCGAGGAGGTCACGATCTGCACTCCCATCTCCGTGGCGATGATATGGGCAAGGGTTGTCTTTCCTAATCCCGGGGGGGAATGAAAGAGGATGTGATCCAGAGGCTCTCCCCGTTTCTTCGCCGCCTCGATCGCAATCTCCAGGGTCTCAACCACCTGTCCTTGTCCGATATACTCCGAAAGCTTTTTGGGCCTCAGATCGAGAAAATCCTCAATCTCTGGGGTCGTCTGATCGGATTGCTTCTCCTCTTCGGTTTTTTTCATATTTTCCTGCCCTCTTAACTTCACAATTGCATGAGTATTATATGAAAAGGGGGGTGGGTATGCTGGAAAACCTTTACAGCGGCACCTTTAAATGGTTTGCTAATAAGGTTTCAAGCATACCTCAAAGGCCACCTCATGTGACATCGAATGTTCCCCATAAAATATATAAATGATCCGCAATTGTAAAGGATTGGAAGCATGCCCACCCCCCTTTTCTTGCAACACTGGGGTTAGGACGACACTCCTTTCTGTCCCCGGTAGACCTCTTCAAAGAGTTCCTCGGGTGTGGAGATATTCGGATTCCTCAACATCGCTTCATAGACCAGTTTCTGGGCCTCGCCCATTTTGTGGCCGAGATCCCTCACCAAAACCTCCTCCACCTGTTTTTTAAAGTCAAAAATCTCGACCTCGACAGGAATCTGATCCTCTCTCATCAGAGCAAATTTCCCGACCTTTCCCTGAAGCGTTGCGATGATCTTATCTGCAGTCCTCCTTCCGACTCCCTTCAAACTTTCGAGGGTCTTTGAATCCCTCTCTTCAATGGCTTTCGCAATCTTGGGGATGGGCTGGACAAGGGCTTTCACGGCCGTGAGCGGACCGATATCCTCCACCGTGATGAACTTCTCGAAGAACTCTTTCTCCGGTTCGTAGTTAAACCCGATGAGCACAGGCTTGGGTTGTCTTTCGGTCTGTTGATAATGAATAAAGAGTTTGACGATTTCTCCATCTTCGCCCGCTTTTTTGGGATTAAAGGTTTTCCGTACGATGGCAGGAAGCAATATCTCGTAGCCCACTCCGTTAGCTAATATGACTACTCGATCCTCTTCCTTCTTTAATAATCTTCCTTCGATGTAACGAATCATCCTTCACCCCAAAAATCCGAAATCCCTCCCTGTGGTAGACAGGCGCAGGGATGACAAGGTAATAAAAAGAGTGTCATCCCTGCGAAAGCAGGAATCCAGACATCGTCCCTCCGAAAGCAGGGATCAGGCATTTTAAAAAACTGGATTCCGGATCAAGTCCGGAATGACAATATACACAAAACCTTAACTATAGAAGCAGAATCTACCAGCGAAATTTACTCGTTCGGGAGAGGCCGGTCAGGGCTAAAGCCAGGGCATCGCCCGCATGGCTCGACCCGAGCGATCCCTCAATCTTAAGTAATTGTTGGATGGCCCTCTCCATCTGTTTCTTATCCGCCCGGCCGCTTCCTGTCAGGGCGCTCTTCACTTCTGTTGGCCTTACTTCAACGATTGGAATATCTAACTCTTGAGCGGCCAGGTAGATCACTCCCCGTACCTCTCCTAACTGAATGGCCGCCTTCGGAAATTGTTTGAGCACAAAAACTTCTTCCATGGCAAGAAGGCCCGGCCTCCATTTTTCGAGCAGCTCTTTTATTCCATCATAGATGATTTTGAGACGGAGGGAAATGGGAGAGTTGGATTCTGTTCGAATGGCTCCCCAATCACAGGCCCTTCCCCCGCGGGGAAGGGTTTCCACCACTCCAAAGCCTGTCATGGCCAGACCGGGATCAATTCCAATCGCCTTCACGATAAGATATTCTCCGGATGCAAAAAAAGCCACCCATCTTGATGGCGATGATACGGTGGCCTTTTCAGCAGAACAAAAAATTTGTTTTTAGGCACTGAGGCGTTCCATCTCTTCGTCGGAGATATCGAAATTGGCGTAGACCTTCTGGACATCATCCGTATCCTCAAGTCCCTCCATCAGTTTAAGCATCTGTTCCGCTTCTTTTCCGGTCAAATGGACAGTGGATTGAGGCACCATGGTCACTTCAGAAGTGTTAAATTTAAAGCCTGCATCTTCAAGGGTTTTTTTCACATCATCGAAGTTGGCAGGAAGTACGGTCACTTCAAAATCCTTCCCCGCATCCTTCACATCGACGGCCCCCGCATCCAGAGCCACTTCAATCAGACGGTCCTCATCAACGCCGCTCTTATCGATGAGGATTAATCCCTTCTTCTCAAACATCCAACCCACACAGCCGTTTTCGCCGAGGTTCCCATTGTGCTTGGAAAAGACGTGTCTCACTTCTGCAACCGTCCGATTCTTATTATCAGTCAGGACTTCTAAGATGATCGCCACGCCGCCCGGTCCATACCCCTCATAGGTCAGGTCTTCATAGTTGACCCCTTCAAGCTCCCCGGTCCCTTTCTTGATCGCCCTTTCAATATTGTCTTTGGGCATATTCTCTGTTTTGGCGGCGAGAACCGCGGTTCGAAGCCTCGGGTTGGCATTGATATCCCCTCCCCCGAAACGGGCGGCGACCATAATCTCCTTGATGATCTTGGTGAAGAGCTTTCCCCGCTTGGCGTCCGCCGCGCCCTTCTTCCGTTTAATCGTGCTCCATTTCGAATGTCCGGACATACTCGCTTTCTCGTTTGTTGCCAGTTGAAAGTAGTCCGTGGCAAATTAAAACGACCTGCAACGGACCACTGACAACGGACTAAGTTATGGTGGGCGCTACTGGATTTGAACCAGTGACTTCCTGCGTGTGAAGCAGGCGTTCTCCCCCTGAACTAAGCGCCCTGTTGTAGAATTATTATAGAAGGGCCCTGAAAAGTCAACCCCCATGAATCATCCCAGGTATCTCTCCAGCATCATCCACTGAAGGGTGTCCATGGGCCGTTTTGCCCCCTTCTCCTTCTGTAAAGCACGGATTCCACAGAGTATGCAAACCACAAGGGAGTCGGATCTCTCCAGAGGCTTCACATTTTTCATGGCAGGGTTCCCCAATAGCTTTGTCCTGAGGCCTCTAACGAATTTATAAAGGTCAAGATAAACAGGGGAAAGGGGATTGTCCTCCCTCTTGCCGAAGTTTGAATCGAGATTTTTTCTGATCCCTTTCCCTAAAGCATCGGACCACTTCAATAGCCTTTCTTCATCAATCTCTTTTCGCAATATCCCAAGAATATCGGTGTGTTCAATATTCCATGCCATGAGCTCATCGATGAGCTGGTCATAAGATCTTTCCTCCTTATTGACCGGAGGCTCAGGCCTCCCCCCTCTTCCTTGTCCCCCTCCCTTAAGAAGTTGAAAGATCCTCAAGATAAGCCTCCTCTTATTCCTTGTAATACTCTTTAGGATATTTTATATTGAAGCACCCAAATTCTAACAGACCCGGGGGGACGATTCAATCAATTTCATTGAGATTTCTGAAAAACCCTGGAAATCTCTGAAATCTGAGTAATCTTCTTTTGAAATCCATGTAATCAAGAGAGCGTGAAGGTTTTTTATAGCTCTCCCAAAAAAAAAGATTGACAATCAAGGTATCACAGTTATAATACATCTCGCCATGATCAAACCAGCCAGGGGAACCTATCACCTTTCCAGCACGATATCAGGTAAGTCTCTATGGACATAAAGCGAAATTATTACGAAGACATCGAACTTTTTAAAAGCAACACGATCCTCGTCTGGTCTATTCTCTTTCTAATCTTTTTGGCAATCTTACCTCTGTTCATTCAGAAGTATCACCCGTTAGGATTATCACTCTATATTGTTAATCTCATCACGGTCCATGCCATTGTGGCCATAGGCCTGAACATTCTTGTCGGATTTACGGGTCAAATCTCCATGGGCCATGCCGGCTTTTTTGCTCTGGGAGCCTTCACAACCGTTATCCTCATCTTGAGGTGGAGCTTCCCTCTCTGGATTGCCCTTCCCATTGCAGGGTTTGTCTCATCCGCCTTTGGATTTATCTTGGGACTGCCGGCCCTTCGTCTGAAGGGTCCTTATCTCGCCATCGCCACCCTCGGTTTCGGTATGACCATTACGACGATCATCAAGCACATGGAATTTTTTGGGGGAAGGATGGGACTTCAGGCCCCCAAGCTCGAACTCTTCGGAACGCCGATGAAGGACATCCATTATTATTATGTGATCATGATCATCGCTGTTCTGATGACGATCGGTGCAGTGAAGTTAATCAAGACAAGGGTGGGGCGTGCTTTCATTGCCATCCGGGACAGCGATATCGCGGCAGAGGCCATGGGAGTCAATCTCACCTATTATAAGACTCTCGCCTTTGCGGTGAGCGCTTTCTATGCAGGGATTGGAGGAGGTCTCTATGCCTTTATTCTCGGCTTCATCAATCCCGAGAGCTTTCATCTCATCATGTCGATCACGTTTCTCGCTATGGTTGTTGTGGGGGGACTGGGATCCGTCATGGGCCCCATCTGCGGGGCTACCCTGATGACTTTTCTCGACATTAAACTTCAGGCGATCCAGGACATATCATTGATCGGACCGGCGCTTGTCACTTTTTCTCAGAAATATATGAGCATCGCAGGGATATCGAACATTGCGGTCATCGTCTATGGATTGATCATGATCCTGATCGTCCTCTTTGAACCCCTGGGGATATTCGGATTCTGGATCCGGACGAAACGTTACTGGAAGACATGGCCCTTTTAAAAATAAATCCGAAATTCGAAGCACGAAATTCGAAACAAGCACGAATGTACAAAAGACCAATTTTCCAAACAGAAAACAAGTTTAGAATTTTGATAATTAGAATTTTGGATTTGTTTCGGATTTCGATATTCGGATTTCGGATTTCTTATCGGAGATAAGCTATGTTTGGTCAACTGGTTGTGAGTGGATTGGCGGTGGGAGCCTGTTATGCCCTGATAGCTATTGCCATGGTCATTATTTACAAGACCTCTGAAGTCCTCAATTTCGCTCAGGGTGAGATGGCCATGATCAGCACCTTCATCGCCTTCACCCTTCTCGAAACGCATCAGGTCCCCTTTCCCTACGCGCTCGCCCTCACCTTTTTGTTCGCCATTCTGCTTGCCGTCTTCTTTGAGCTTGTTTTCTTAAGGCAGGCGAAGGATCCAACCGTCCTGGGTTTGATCATCATCACCCTCGGATTTGAGATGGTCCTGATGGGATTTGTGGGCTGGAAATGGGGACCGGATCAAAGGGCACTTCCCTTTCCGGTTTCCAATATAGAGGCCTACAATTTTTATGGTCTAATCATCAGCAAGATCAACTTCTGGACGCTTATTGTCTCCCTTGTCCTGATGTTTATTCTCTTTCTCTTTTTCCGCTATACCAAATTGGGCATTGCCATGAGAGCCACCCAGCAGAACCAGCTGGCGGCCCGCGTCATGGGCATTCGGACCAAGTGGATCTTCTCCTTTACCTGGGCGCTCAGTTCCATGGTGGGAGCAGTAGCCGGAATGCTCATTGCAGCCCTCGGCGTGCTCGATCCTCCGATGATGATGGACCCCCTCCTGAAGGGTTTTGCATCGGGGGTCCTCGGAGGGATGACAAGTCTGCCTGGTGCGGCGCTCGGAGGAGCCCTATTGGGAGTGATTGAAAACCTTTTCGGTGGATATGTCTCCCTTTCATTCAAATCGGTGGTTGCCTTTGCTATCATTGTGTTGATGCTGTGTATCAAGCCGAGCGGGCTTCTGGCAAAACATTATGTGAAGAAGGTGTGAGTTCAGAATTATGAGTTATGAGTAAATCATTAGAAATCTGAGAAAGGAGGAGGAAAAGTATGGTAAAGAAAAGTTTGATGTTTGTTGGTCTGTTGGTTTTTGCATTTTTTGTTACTGCTCCGGCATCGGCTCAGGCGGTTCGCGGAGTGACGGACACTGAAATCCTTATTGGGCAGTGGGGGCCCCAGACCGGACCCGCCGCCCCATGGGGCGCGGTTGCCCGGGGAACGGATCTGTTGGTTAAAATCATTAATGATGAAGGGGGAATCCATGGAAGGAAACTCAAATATTTCCTTCGCGATGATTCCTACATGCCTGCCAAGACAAAAGCCATTGCCAAGGAGTTCGTCGAACAGATCGGTGTCTTCGCGGTCGTCGGAGGTGTAGGTGTGGCCACAGGAATGACGGCCCGAGACTATTTAATGGAAAACAAGGTTCCTTGGTTCAGTCCGGTTACCGGAGTTTATGAGTGGATTCATCCCATTCAAAAATATCTCTTTGCCATGTATCCCCTTTACGATGATGAAGCCTTCAACCTGACGGGTTACCTTCATGAGAAACTGGGCTACAAAAAGATTGCCATGTTCTATCAGAATGACGACTATGGAAAACAGGGAGTGATGGGCGTGGACCGGTATCTTTTGAAGAAAAATATTAAACTGGTTGCCAAGATTTCAGCCGAGGTGACCGATCGTGATTTGAGCACCCACGCTCTCAAACTGAGGGAATCCGGAGCCGAAGCAGTGATCATATGGACCATGCCCACCCATGCCGCATTGCTATTGGCCGAAACTGCAAAAATCGGATTTAAACCGCAGTGGGCGACCAGCAACACGCTTTCCGACTCTGCCCTGATGATGGGTATAACCAGGGGGTTATGGGCCGGAATGATCAATTCTTTCTTCAGTGAACTGCCCGATTCGAATCATCCCTTGATGGTGAAATACCGTGAAGCGCATAAAAAATATGCACCTTCGGAGCGATGGGGGGTTTTCTACTATGCGGGGATCGCCTTTGCCGAGCCCTTTGTCGAAGGCGTGAGAAGGGCCGGAAGAAATTTGACAACGGAGAGCTGGATAAAAGCCATGGAAGGCATGAAAGATTTCCAGGGAATCGGCCTGCCCGTCACCTACGCCGGTCTGAAGGACAGGCAGGGCGGCAAACACGTATTCTACGGCAAAGTCAAGCCCGATGGAAATATCGAACGGTTAACCGACTGGATCAGGATCACTAAATAATGATCAGTGCAAATTGCATCTATTTTGAAAATCTCCCCTAACCCCTCTTTTACAAAGAGGGGGATAAATACTAGTTCCCCCCTTTAGCAAAGGGGGGTGAGGGGGGATTTTATGAAGAAAATATGGCCTCTATCCTCAAAATCGAAAACCTGACGATTGCTTTTGGCGGCATCAAGGCTGTCAATAATGTGAGCTTTGAGGTCGATAAAGGCGCCATCTATTCCATCATTGGACCGAATGGCGCGGGAAAGACCACCATCTTTAATTGTATTAGCGGAATTTACCCGCCCAACTCCGGGAAGATCTTCTTCAAGGGAGAGGAGATCACTCGTCTCAAGCCTCATCAAGTCGCCGAGAAACGGATCGCCCGGACCTTTCAAAACATCGAACTCTTCTCCCATATGTCCACAATGGATAACCTGATGTTGGGACGCCATATTCATATGAAGACAGGGGTCTGGCGCGGGGCGACCTTCATTTATAAAAACTCGAAAGCCGCAAAAGAGGAGATCGAGCATAGGGGAAAGGTCGAGGAGGTGATCGACTTTCTCGAATTGCAGGCGGCAAGAAATCAGTTTGTCATCAATCTTCCTTATGGAACCCGCAAACTGGTGGAGCTCGGCCGCGCCCTCGCCTTAGAACCGGAATTGATTCTGCTCGATGAACCTTCTGCGGGAATGAATCTCGAAGAAAAAAAGGATATGATCTTTTTCATTCAGGATATCCGGGACGATCTCGGGATCACCGTACTTCTCGTGGAACACGACATGAATCTGATCATGGATGTTTCGGATCGCATCCTGGCTCTCAATTTTGGAGAAAAGATAGCGGAAGGGCTGCCGGAGGAGATTCAGAGGCATCCCGAAGTCCTGAAAGCCTATCTCGGAGAGGAAGAAAAATAAATTCGTCTAAATGAAATTGACGTTTGTCGTTGTCGAAGCTCGTATCGAGGCTCGTATATCGATACTGGATACTCGAGCTTCAAGTTTCGAGCTTCCTGCTTCGATACGAGCATCGTCACCGTTAAACGTGCTTTTATTAGACATTCGGAGTTAAATCAGTGCTTAAAGTAAAAAACATTGAAACCCTCTATGGTTTAATCATGGCGGTCAGAGGGGTCTCCCTTGAAGTCCAGGAGAAACAGATTATCTCCATCCTTGGAGCCAATGGCGCCGGAAAGACAACCATCCTTAAAACTGTCATGGGGCTCCTCGAGGACCAGCCGGATAAGGGAACCATCGAATTCATGGGCAAGAGGATCGATGGAAAGGATGCGGAGGAGATTGTCCACCTCGGCATCTCCTATGTCCCGGAGGGAAGAGAGGTTTTCCCGGAGCTGAGCGTCGATGAGAATTTAAAGATGGGAGCTTATACCCGAAAGGATAAGAAGGGGGTAAAGGAGGATCACCAGCGCGTGATCAGCCACTTCCCCATTCTCGCCGAGAGGAAGGACCAGTGGGCCGGTACCCTGAGCGGCGGAGAGCAGCAGATGCTGGCCATCGGTCGGGCGCTGATGGCCCGACCAAAATTATTGATGCTGGACGAACCCTCTCTGGGACTCTCCCCCATTCTCGTCAAGGAGATCTTTGGAATCGTCAAGACGATCAACGAAGAAGGGACAACGATCCTCCTCGTAGAACAGAACGCAAAGATGGCGCTCAAGATTTCGGATTATGCCTTTGTGCTGGAGAGCGGAAGGATCGTGGCGGCCAACACCCCCAACATCCTTTTGGAAGATGAAGATGTCAAAGAATTCTACTTAGGCATCCGCTCCGAGGAATCGGCCAAAGGCTATCAGAGGTGGAAACGAAAGAAACGCTGGCGGTAAAAAGTGATTAAAATTCCGAATACCTAAAGTGCTTAACATTAACGTTCAATCATTTTAGTAAAACGTTTGTCTCCAAATCATTCCTAAAATAGTCCGATTAGAATCACATCACACAATTCTGCTTGAATTTGCTGTTTTTTTTTAATATCATTCTATGGGTATGGGGTCCTTATCACTTTCCTTTACCTATTATAAACCTTGAGAAATGGAGGATCTAAAATGGTGCATCGAACTTTAGCTCTTCTCGGGTCGTCGTTTTTCTTCATTCTTTCAATGGTAACCCTTGCCTCATCCCAACCTGTTCGTGGTGTGACGGATACCGAGATCCTTGTGGGTCAATGGGGACCCCAGACCGGACCTGGCGCGCCCTGGGGCGCAGTGGCCAGGGGTTCTGGGTTGCTTTTCAAAATCGTTAACCAAGAAGGAGGAATCCACGGAAGGAAGATTAAATATTCTATTCGCGACGATGCTTACCAACCAGCAAAAACTAAAGCCATTGCTAAAGAGTTCGTAGACCAAATTGGGGTATTTGCTGTTATCGGGGGTGTTGGGACTGGAACGGGTATGGCCGTCCGTGACTACCTCATGGAGAACAAAGTACCCTGGTTCGGCCCAGTCAGTGGCGCCCGTAACTGGACTCACCCTTTTCAAAAATACCTGTTTGCACTCTACCCTCTTTACGACGATGAAGCCTATAACCTAACAGATCTTCTTCACTCGAAGATGGGCTTTAAGAAAATTGCCATGTTTTACCAGAATGATGACTTTGGGAAACAAGGGTTGGAGGGGGTTGAGCGATATCTCAAAGATAAGGAGATCGATCTTGTCGCCCAAGTCTCAGCTGAAGTGACCGATCGAGACTTAAGTTCCCATGTACTAAAGCTGAAGAAATCGGGAGCAGAGGCTGTGATCATGTTGGTAATGCCTGTTCATGCAGCATTGATTTTGAGTGAAGCTGCTAAAATCGGCTTTAAAGCTCAATGGGCCACCAGTAATACCCTCTGTGATTCTGCTCTCATGATGCAAATTACAAAAGGTTCGTGGGTCGGCGTGGTCAATTCTTTCTTTTCGGAATTACCCGATTCGAATCACCCCTTGATGGTGAAGTACAGAAAATGGCAAAAGCAATTGGAGCCCCAGGAAAGATGGGGACTTTTTTACTACGCGGGGATTGGCTTTGCCGAACCCTTTGTTGAAGGGGTGAGGAGAGCGGGAAGGAATCTAACACCCGATTCTTGGGTAAAGGCCATGGAGACCCTGAAGGATTGGCAGGGTATCGGTGTCCCTGTCACTTATGGTCCTATGGAGAGACAGGGGGGAAAACACGTCTTTTACGGAAAGGTCCGCCCGGATGGGAGCTGTGAGAAGCTCACCGATTGGATAAGAATCACAAAATAAAGGACTACTCGACTATTCCATCCCTCCCTTATACATCTTCTCGATAATATCTTTATAAGCTTCGTTGATCGATTTTCGCTTCACCTTCATCGTGGGGGTCACCTCGCCATCCTCCTCGTAGAGCTTCTTGGGAATGATCGAGAATTTCTTGACCTGTTCCACCTGGGCGAGCATTTTATTGACCCGGTCCACTTCCGCCTGAATCAATTGCTTGATCTCGGGAGCCTGAGTCAGGCTTCCATAGGTTCCGAATTGGATCTTGTGATCCTGGGCATACTTGATCACATTCTCCTCATCGATGGCGATGAGCGCCACCAGATACTTCTTGCGATCCCCAATCACGACCGCATCATTGATATAGGGGCTGAATTTCAATTGATTCTCAATATTCTGTGGAGCGATATTCTTTCCTCCTGCGGTGATGATCAAATCCTTCTTCCGGTCGGTGATCTTTAAAAACCCATCCGCATCCAGTTCTCCCACATCTCCGGAGTGGAGCCATCCATCTTTAAGCGTCTCTGCGGTTGCCTCCGGGTTTTTAAAATAACCTTTAAAGATGCCCGGCCCTTTCACCAGAATCTCTCCATCTTCCGCAATTTTCACCTCCACGCCAGGCAAGGGACGACCGACTTTTCCAATTTTGAGCCGACCTTTTTGACTGACACTCGTCACCCCGGTTCCTTCGGTCTGGCCATATCCTTCCACAAGGGGAAGGCCAATGGCATTGAAGAACTTCAGGACCTCGGGCGAGATGGGCGCGGCTCCGGAGTAAGCGACCCTCACCCGATCAAATCCCAATCGCTCTTTCAGCTTTCTAAAAACAGCCACATAAGCGGCTAAGTAAGCTGCCTTCAGGTAGGGGGGGATAGGTTTAAAGTTCAGTTTCAGGCTCGCATATTTCATCCCAATGCCCATGGCGGCCTTAAAGATCATCCGTTTAAGCCATGTGGCATCGGACATTCGAATCATGATGCCGGAGGCGTATTTTTCCCAGATTCGGGGAACGCCGCAGGTAACCGTCGGAGAAACCTCTTTCATGTTATCCATGACCGTATCGGGACTCTCGATGAAATTGCAAATCGTCTTAAAACGGACATTGATCATCACGGTGAAGAGCTGTTCAAAGATGTGGCATAAAGGAAGGTATGAAAGAGTTTCGTCGCCATCTTTAACCGGATTCACATTGACCATTGCCTCACTCATATAGAGGAGGTTGCTGTGAGTGAGCATGGCTCCCTTGGGAGGGCCGGTTGTGCCGGAGGTGTAGATGAGAACCGCCAAGTCATCGGGCTTCACTTCTTTCCAGCGCTGCTCAAATAGCCCCGGGTTTTTTGCATCGAACTCTTTTCCCAATTTTAGCAGGTCATCAAAACTCATCAACATTGGGTCTTCGTAACGCTTCAAGCCCTCCATCTCCATGACGATGACCTTTTCCAGGCAAGGAGTGTCCTTCCTGAATTTGAGGGTCTTGTCAAATTGCTCCTCATTTTCTGCGAAATAGAATCTCGATCCGGAGTTCTGGACAACGTAGCCACACTGTTCCGGCGAATTGGTTGCATAAACGCCTGCCGTTACCCCCCCTGCAGACATAATTCCAAAATCGGCATAGACCCATTCCGGTCGATTTTCACTGATGATCGAAACACATTCCCCTTTTTTGAAGCCGAGGCTGATCAATCCCATGGCCACCTGCCTCACCTTTTCTCCATATTGAGCCCAGGTGACGTCATGCCAGATCCCGTAATCTTTGTGTCGGATAGCTACTCGATCAGGATGCTCTTTGACATGCTTTTGGAAATAACTAAGAAGGGTTTCATTGTTCATTGTTAATCTCCTATAGCTTCTTAGGATTAAAATTATGGCAACGAAGTTGTTTTAGATTGAATGGATTTTAAATCCGAAGCACGAAATCCGTGCGAAGCATCCCAGCAGGGATCAACTCGAAACAATCTCAAATGACCAAATTTTCCCGCCAAGGCGGGATTCAAAACAAAAAAGTTTAAGACATTTGAATTTTGAACATTCGGATTTGTTTTGTATTTCGACATTCGAATTTCGGATTTATTCAACTTCCAAAGCCTGTTTGGTTCTTGCTTCCCCAGGTTGGGACCTTTCAAACAACCCCGTAAAAAGATTCTTCGAACTCAGGCTTTCCTTCGAATTTCTTCATGAAGAATCCGGCTGCCATGTCCATATTTTCGAAGAAAGCCGGGCTCACCTCAATGCCTGCCTGGTGAAGGGCTCTTAAAGCATCTTGGAGGTCAGGAGGACATCCCTTCACCGCAATCATCTCCGTGATATCCGCGCTGTCCTTATTGGCCTGGACCATGCACTGTCCCAACAAGATCGTCCTCTTCTTTCCTGGCGTGGGCCTCATCCTTTTGCCGGTCAAAATTTCCACCTCGTCCCAGGGCTTTCCTCTCCAGGCGCTGGCGATGGCCATCAGCATGGTGGTCGTAAAGCCCGAACAATAGGTGCAGATCGTTGAATCGTATTTCGGATAGGAGAGACCTTTGACCCCCATCTTTTCGAGGGGCTTGGGAAGCATTCCATCTTCCGTGTAGGGGAAAGCATACTCATGGCGGGAAGCGACGGCTTCGATCTTTTCTCCCACAACCTCGACATCGGCTAAATCAACGGGTCTCCCGAAATCCCGGGCCGCATGAACCAGATGGGGAATCTCCGACGGATCATATCCCAGGATCTTTGAGCCCACCTTGTCAGCGGAAAAAACGTCGGAAGAAGCAATCAAGATGTTACTCCTTCTCAGCCTTCCTTCAAAAAATGGTCCTCGCTCAGCCGTATAAATCCCATCGAGAAGCGTGAAGGATGGGGGGATTTTGTTCGCCAGCCTGGCAATCATATAACTTAAATCCTTTTCCGGATCAGGGCTGTGGCATTTTTTCCGCGAAGAGACATCGATCAGTCCCTTTAAATTCTTGATTCCAAGGCTGACCATGGCCTGAGCGTGTGTCTTGAGGACAGGAAGATTGATAACAAAATCGCCCTGGAGGATATCTTCATTGAAGTTGAGCACTACCCCGGCTCCCAGGTCGATCTTTTTGAAGGGTCTTTCGAAAACATTTAAGATCTTTACACCGTAGCGTTTCTTCAGAATGTTGTAACCAAGGGTTTCAAAGGCATGGGCTGGCGTCTCCCTGTCCTTCGGATCGAAGGTGGTGATCCCTTCGAGGAGGGTGATCTCCTCGATTCCCCGCTCCTTGAGAAGGATCACCATATCCTCAACCACTCTTGAGGTCGTCACCACTCCCCATTTCGGGAAAGCGGTGGTGCGTGTCCAGAAGACGATGTTGGGTTTAATAAAAACTTTTGCCTGGCCAGGGAGATCGTCCAAGCCGCGGGAAAGATCCACTACCCTGCGAACCGATTCCAGAGGCTTCTCGTAACGGACAATTGCAACGATTCGTTTCTCCACGCCATTCCCCTTTTGAAGAGTGTAGATCAATGCCAATTGCCTAAATTTTATAGCCTATGGCGTCAGGGGTGTCAAACAAAAAGTTATAAGTTGTGTTAGTAAAGTAGAAATGTCCCCCTAACTGCTTATGTTAAAATGTCCCCATGAAAAATAGATGGGACATTGGTTCAAATGCAACTTTTTGATATTTAAGGGGCCTCCGGGGTCACATCTTCATATGTCAATATTTTACGAAAAAAAGGGGGGGAATATCAATCATAAAAAGGAGGAGAAGCCATACGGCTCATATCGCACCAAGAGATTGGTTTCAGAGGCCCGGGATAAAATGGAAGCCACCGGGGTTTGGTTAATGATTGCATTACACTTAGGGGCTTGAGAAAATGGAAGGTATGTGAGAAAATGAATACATGAAATTTTAGAACACCTCAAATAGTGGTGAACGAATCATGGAAAAAGTGGATGTGATCATTGTGGGTGGTGGACTGGCTGGGCTCTCCTGCGCCTATGAACTGGCCGATTCGGGGATGACTGTGCTTGTCCTGGAGCGGGGAGACTTCTCGGGGAGCAAGAATGTGACCGGAGGAAGAATTTACCTCCGCCCTATTCTTCCTTATCTTCCCGACATCTGGGAGCAGGCCCCTTTCGAGAGGCATGTGACGAAAGAGGTCTTCACCGCAATGGGAAAGACCAACTCCACTACCTTCGAATTCTACAGCGACCGGTTCAATCAGGAGCCTTACCCCAGTTATACGATTCTCAGGGCCAAATTCGACCGCTGGTTTGCTGACCTCGTCACAGAAAGGGGAGGCTTCGTCATTCCCCAGAAGACAGTCGATGACCTCATCAAAGAGAATGGTAAGGTCATCGGCGTGAAATCCGGAGATGAGGAGATCGGAGCGGACTGTGTGGTTGCCGCAGATGGGATCCTCTCCTTCCTGACCGAAAAGGCAAGCCTTCGGAAACCTTTTGAGCCCAAGCATTTTGCCCTGGGGTTTAAGGAAGTGATCCAGCTCGATTCAAAAACGATCGAAGACCGGTTTCGATTGGGAGAGGGCGAGGGAGCTGCCCAGCTCTTTCTTGGCTCTCTCACGCAGGGGATGATGGGTGGAGGCTTCCTCTATACCAACAAAGACAGCCTCTCCCTCGGTTTAGTCATTGGCCTTTCTTCTCTCAACTCGAGAGAACCCCGCGAGGAAGTCTATAAACTCCTCGATCAGTTCAAAGAACGACCTGAAATCCGAAACTTAATCAGAGGAGGGGAGACCGTTGAATATTCCTCCCATCTCATCACCGAGGGCGGGATTCATAATATCCCAAAGATCCATACCGATGGGATGCTTGTTGTGGGTGATGCCGCCGGCCTCGGCCTCAATATGCTCTTTACGGTTAGAGGGATGGAATATGCCATGGTTTCAGGAGTGTTAGCGGCCCGGACCATCAAGAAGGCAAGGGAGAGGAATGACTTCTCAGCCTCCTCCCTGTCTGAATACGAGAGGCTCCTCAACGAGAGTTTCATCCTGAAAGAGATGAACACTTTTAAAAACACGCTTGGAGTCTTGGAGAACGAAAGGCTCTTTACGAAATATCCGCAGGTGATCTGTGATCTTTTCGAAAAGATGATGTGGGTGGATGAGAACCCCAAGGAGGGAGTCTATAAAACCAAAATGGCGGAGTTGAAAAAGGAATTTTTTAACGTTGAAACCTTGAAAGACTGGTGGCAGTTTAGAAAAATTTAACCCTTCGGGAATAGTGGAATGTTGGAATATTGGAATATTGGGGAATTGGAGGCTTGATGAAGATTACTGAGAAGTTGGCCCTCGATGCCTTTAAAAACGATAACGAAACCCACATTCTCCTCGACCAGAAAATCTGCCACGCCTGCAAAGAGCGGTTCTGTATCTATGCCTGCCCGGCAAACCTTTACTCCCTGAATGAGAAAGGAGAGATGGTGGTGGAATTTGCCGGCTGCCTCGAATGCGGAACCTGCATGATCGCCTGCATCTATGGCTCGGTCAAATGGAAATACCCCCGAAGTGAATACGGCGTCCAGTACCGCTTCGGATAAAGAAAACCCGCCTCCTTACACCCTCATCGATTAGTTAGAAAATAACTTCTTTAAATCCCTCCCCGCCTCCCTTTGCCAAAGGGAGGTGTAATTATCCCCCTTTGAAAAACTGATCCTTACCCATAACCTGGGTTGCTGGACACAAGGGGGAAAGAAGAGGGATGGGAGATAGGTGTTGTGGTCAACAGTTTCCACATCGACGACAGATCGTCAAGTCGTTGTAGCCCCAACCAGAG